>Ga0194061_1000023_pt1 | contig 80019 bp, 95 predicted proteins | sample SepL2221m_MetaG_FD_163423 | JGI IMG/M metagenome (GOLD analysis project Ga0194061, IMG submission 163423) | Anoxic zone freshwater microbial communities from boreal shield lake in IISD Experimental Lakes Area, Ontario, Canada - Sep2016-L224-21m | ecosystem: Environmental > Aquatic > Freshwater >... | reverse complement strand
AGCATCTTGCCCAAGGCCCGCCGCTGACGCCCAAACAAATGGGAAACCTCCTGCGTCATATCGGCAATCTACCCAGAAGCGGGAACACCGTGAAAAATCGGCCCAAATTGGAGTGATAGGGGAGTATTTATGCAAATGAACTTAATCCGTGATGGTAGTTACACGGCTAAACGATCGAGATTGGAGATCCCTCTAGCATTCATCTCTCACGACTCGAGAGATAAAGACGGTTTGGTGAGAGATCTAGCATCCACTCTACAAAAAATGCTCTGCCCCGTCTGGTACGACGAGTATTCGCTTATCGCAGGGCAGAGCCTCCGAGAGAGCATCGAAAAAGGTCTGCGCGAGTGCAAGAAGTGCGTCCTTGTCTTATCTCCCTCATTTCTTGCAAATGGCGGATGGACAAAAGCGCTTCGGTCATCACCTCTGCATCATCAATGAGAACCACAACCGCCCGGCCTTGGCGTTGCTGCCCGACCAAATATCTCTGCAACACCTCAACCCTATCCTCAAATGGCGTTTCAACCTTGACCACCAATTGTTCAAGATTAAATTGCTTACAGGCAAATTCGACAAATTCCTCGAAAGAAACGCGGGGGTCCCTCAACAGGAGTGGGGCGACGGTTGAAGGGATGCCTTCAATCACTCGCTTGACGAGCAAGGTTTTGCCGGTCCCGGCCTCGCCAGTCACGGCGATAAACCCCGTCGCAAGGCCGATGCCTGCCAACACACCCTTTACCGCCTGTGACAAGGCGATGTGGGAGAAAAAAAACTCGCTAGGCCCATTCCAGTCGTATGAACGATAAGGAAGTTCGGACTGCAGTGGCCCGATAACGCCGAAAGCGGATTCGCCTGCCATATTAGTAGATCATGATGGGTGAGTGCCAACAAATTGCATGCAACTTTAAACTCCACCGTTAACGTCCTTCGCGACACCACTGGGACGCAGCGCAAACCTTCATCCGACCTGCTGCAAATCCCGTTGGCCGACCTGCCCCAACTTTTCTGAGCCCTTTTGCGCCAAGCAGGTTTCAACCACAAAAACGCTTGGCAAAGGGACTGTGTTAGGTCATAATGTCCGCAAAAATACCCAGAGGCAAAAATGACTCACGCGCCGCCGCTAGAACTTTTGAAAGAAGCCCGCAATAGATACACTCAACGTGAAATCGCCGAGCATGTTGGCAAGGACACCAAGACAATACGCCGATGGGAAAAAGGCGTAACGCCTTGTCCTGTCATGCTCGCACCGGCCTTGCGTGACTTGCTGACAACACCACTAACCGATCCGGATAATTGCTTTTTTCGATTTATAGACCTGTTTGCAGGTATAGGCGGTATCCGCCGTGCCTTTGAGGCTCATGGCGGTCAATGTGTATTCACCAGCGAATGGAATGATTTCTCCAAAAAGACTTACATTGAGAACTACGGCGACCATCATCCTTTTATTGGGGATATTGTGCCGTTCCCCGCTGAGGATATCCCAGACCATGATGTTTTGCTTGCCGGTTTTCCTTGCCAGCCTTTTAGTATTGCGGGCGTAAGCAAAAAAAACTCACTTGGCCGGCCCCATGGATTCGAATGTACAACCCAAGGCACACTTTTTTTTGATGTAGCCCGCATTATCGCCACCAAACGTCCTAAGGCATTTCTTCTTGAAAATGTAAAAAATCTGCTTTCCCACGATAAAGGCAACACGTTTGAAGTTATCCTACAAACCTTGCGTGATGAACTTAAATACGATGTTCATTACAAAATAATCAATGGGCAACACTTCACCCCACAACATCGTGAGCGGATTATAATCGTCGGTTTCCACGATAATACCGGCTTTTCGTGGGACGATCTGCAACTACCAGAAGAAGGGCCTCGCCTCTCGTCAATACTTCATAAGACGGACGGAAGCGAAGCTTTGTTGTTGTGGGATGGCAATCGCTTTTATGACCATAATGAATGGGCGGTTCAATCTAAATACACGCTTACGCCAAAATTGTGGGTTTACCTACAAAACTATGCAGCAAAACATCGAGCAGTGGGAAATGGCTTTGGCTTTGGCATGTCATATCCTGATAGCGTGACGCGCACCCTATCAGCTAGATATTATAAAGACGGATCTGAGATACTCGTCTGGCAAGGAAAGGACAAACGACCACGACGATTGACTCCACGCGAGTGCGCAAGATTGATGGGCTATCCCGATACTTTCAGAATTCCGGTTAGCGATACCCAAGCTTATCGGCAATTTGGTAATTCTGTCGTTGTACCGGTCATCAATGAGGTGGCCAGAATAATGAAACTTCACATAAAATAGGTAAAATATGAATACATCAAGAATACCCACACCCTATGCGATCACTTTTGATGGAATGCTGGAATGGTTTTCCGAAATGTCAGTGCGTGATCTGCTATTTCACCCTGACGATGCACCGGGTGAAATCATTACCATTGCCACTGGCGAAAAGATGTTTTCCGAAGCTGAGTGCAAGAAACTGGATGGCATCATTTCGAATATGTTTGAAGAATTTGGCGATGCTGTCTATGAAGCGGCTTATCCCATATTCATGAAACGGATGGGCCTTCAACTCGACGCATAAAAGAGAGGTATGTGTCACAATACTTCAAGGGCATTGCGCTAAAACGGGATTTTAAAAGTAACTCACAGCTAAAATCCCCAAGTGTCGCTATCACAAAAAAAGGGGTTTCAAACGATGCCGTTGTTTGCTTTAACACAGTCCCCCGATTGGGATTTACCATTCTTCAAGGTGCTTGCCAATAATGATACGAGTGCTGCATCTGGGCATCAGGGCGGAATTGTCATACCTATGGATCTTCGCCTGTTTTTCCCCGGATTGTCACATGAGATGTCCTCATTGAATCCGACCACTGACAAAAGGATTGAAGCTGATCTATTTGTGGAAAATCACTTTCTTGCTTCGGTATCCACTCGATACCAGTTTCAAACGTGGGGTGGCACTCGCAGCCCAGAATCCCGGCTTACTGATAAACTTTTACCTCTTCGTGACCTTGCCCGAGGTGGGGATGTCTTAATCTTTCAACGAAGTATTGATAGCCTTGACAGGTATAGGCTCATTCTTGTCAGGCAGTCGTCTGATGAATTTAATGCGCTTCAAAATCTTTTAGCCGATAAACGATGGGGAATATTGGGTTCGGCTGCCCCAATGAGTGACGCCGAACTTGCCGTGGCATTGAATCAAGAACAGCAACGCGAGTCCTCAAGCTTTTCACTTACCGATGATGAAGCCTCTCATGTTGAAAGCCAAGTAATTCGGATTGCCCGCTCTGTTGCCTTTCGCTTGTCAGTCACAAAACTCTATGGATACACCTGCGCCGTTTGCGGTGTATCGCTTAAGTCACCTCGGGGCATGTTGGAATTGGATGCCGCGCATGTAGTTCCCCGGTCAAGACTTGGAACTGACGATGCCAGAAACGGGATTGCCTTGTGTAAGCGGCATCATTGGGCGTTTGATGGGGGACTCTTTGGAATAGGGCATCAACGTGAAATTATTGTCCCCTCTTTTGTCCAGCAAATTGGGGAAAATGCTGTCCTTGCCAATCTTAATGGAAGACTAATTCGGGAAGCTTCCCAACCGAATTTGCGTGTCCATGAAGACGCTTTAGCTTGGCATAGGGAGAATGTCCTATTGCAAGACACCTGAAAGACTAAAATCGATTAAAACCCCATGAATCTATTTACTCTATTTTTCATCAGCCTCCTCGTTTGGTCTTCACCACCCGCCGCCGAACCCGCCCGACCACCAACGGCATTGGCACCGGGTTATGCCTCCCTGCCTTTCGCCACACCCAAACCCGGCAGCTATCAACTCCCCGAAATGGGTACAGCCGCTGATGGAAAAGTATTGGATTCGGATGGGAAGGCCATTAAACTGCACGACCTGTATGGCGACAAACTGGTGTTGCTCAGTTTCATTTATGCCACTTGTGACGATGTCAACGGTTGCCCGTTGGCGACTTCAGTGTTTATGAAGATCAAAGCCAAGCTGAAAACCTCGCCGGTTGTGGCTGGCAAGTTGCGGCTGATTACCCTCAGCTTCAACCCGGAACATGACACGCCGCCAGCCATGGCCCATTATGGCCAGGCTTTCCAAGATGCAGGGGTGGAATGGCGCTTTCTGACCACCGGTTCGGAGTCCGAAATCCAGCCCATTTTGAAAGGCTACGGGCAATCGGTGGAAAAGGAGTTCGACGGAAAAGGCCAGCCTACCGGCAAGTTTTCGCATCTATTGCGAGTATTCCTGATCGACCGGGACCTGCGTATCCGCAACACTTATACTGTGTCCGTGCTGCATCCAGACACCGTGCTGGCGGATATTGAAACGTTGCTATTGGAAACTGGGGGCAAACCCACATCAACTAAAACAAAATCCCAACCCAAGCCGGAATTGCTCCGTGCCGGCGATGACAAATCCGGTTATGCATCCGGCCAGTATCAAACCCATTCCATCGCATTGGCCGATCGCCAGGGACAATCCGTCGATCTGCTAAAACTTGCGCAAAAACCCGGCTTGGGCCTACCGAATATTCCCACCCCCATCGACAATCCACTAAGCCACGAGAAAATAGCCTTAGGCCGCAAGTTATTCTTCGACCGCCGCCTGTCTTTGAACAATACTTTCTCCTGCGCGATGTGCCATGTCCCCGAACAAGGCTTCACTAGCCAAGAACAAACCACGGCAGTCGGCATTGAAGGGCGCACCGTAAGGCGCAACTCACCCACTCTTTATAATGTCGCCTATGCGGAGAAACTATTCCACGACGGGCGCGAGAGCACATTGGAAAACCAAGTCTGGGGTCCGTTTTTATCCCGCAACGAAATGGGTAATCCTTCTATCGGCTTCGTCGTCGATAAGCTTAAACGGCTGCCGGATTATCAGGGAATGTTCGAGAAGGCTTTCAAACACGGCCCTTCCATGGAGACGGTTGGCCAAGCTATCGCCAGTTATGAACGCACATTGATTTCGGCCAATTCCCCGTTTGACCGCTGGCATTACGGCAAGCAAAGCGACGCATTGAGCGCTCCTGCCAAAGAAGGCTTTGCGTTGTTCGCCGGCAAGGCGGGTTGTTCACAATGCCACACTATCGGCGAAAAAACCGCACTGTTCATGGACAATCAATTGCACAACACTGGCTTGGGCTTCAGGGAAAGCATGAAAAAGGAACCGGAAAAACGCCGGGTGCAAGTGGCGCCGGGGGTCAGCTTCGACATGGACGAGTCGTCCATCAAACAAGTGGGCGAAGGCAAACCCAATGATCTGGGGCTTTACGAAATCACGCAAAACCCGGCGGATCGCTGGAAGTATAAAACACCCACCCTGCGCAACATTGCCCTCACCGAGCCCTACATGCACAACGGTGCCTTTACGACGCTGCGGGAAGTCGTGGAGTTTTATAACCGGGGAGGCGAGGCCAATGAAAATCTCGACCGGCTCATCAAGCCTTTGGGATTAAGCGAGGGGGAAATCAATGCGCTGGTGGAGTTCCTGAAATCCTTGACTGGCGACAATGTGGAAATTCTGGTGCTGGACGCCTATGCCGCGCCCGTGGGGGACGCGCATTGACGCTCCAATTCCAGCTTTGACGCTCCGTCATTTTAAAGCTCTGGACATCCATCTGTAAAAGTTGTGGAATACTAGGCTTACATCAACATAGGGGTAAGCCATGGCTACCGTACAAGAAGAAGTTTGGGAAATACTGCGCAAACTTGCACTGAGTTCAGAGGACACTGACCGAAAGATGCAAGAAACCGACCGAAAAATGCAAGAAACCGACCGGCAGATGAAAGAAACCGACCGCAAGTTGAAAGAGGTGACCACGGCCATAGGGCGCTTGGGAAACCGCTTGGGCGAGTTTGTCGAGGAGATGGTGCGCCCTGCCGTCGTGCGCTTGTTCCAACAACGCGGCATCGCGGTTCATCAGGTGTTTCGCGGCGCATACGCCGAACGTGACGGTGACGCCATGGAAATCGACCTGCTGGTGGTCAATAGTCTTGATGCGGTGTTGGTCGAGGTGAAAAGCGAATTGAAGGCGGATGACGTCAAGGATCATGTGTCGCGTCTGGTGCGGTTCAAGAAGCTGTTCCCGCAATATGCCGGTTTCCGGGTGATGGGCGCGGTGGCGGGCATGGTCGTGCCAGAAGCTGCCGCCCGCTTCGCTTACCGGCAGGGGTTGTTTGTACTGGTGCAAAGCGGCGATTCGATGACCATAGGCAATGATGAACATTTCATCCCTGGTGTATGGTGAACTGTCCGGTTAGGAACCCCGTAGCCCGGCAAGCCTTTGCCGACAATGTCGCCAAAGTCGAGTTTAAGGCAGCCTGACAAATCGCTGATCCGGCAACATCTTCCCCCTATTCAATATCCCATTCGGATCAAACTGCCGCTTGATCGCCCGCATCAAATCCATCGAAACGGCATCCAGTTCCCGGCTGACATAATCCCGCTTGACCAAGCCAATGCCGTGTTCGCCGGACAAGGTTCCGCGCAAACCCAATACCAAATCGAATACCTCGCTCAGGCATTCTTCGGCTTGTTCCTGTTGCCCCGGTTGGGCCGGGTCGAGCAGCAGGTTGACATGAATGTTGCCATTGCCGGCATGGCCGAAGTTGACGATGGGAATGCCATGTTTTTGAGATAAGCCATTCAAACCGCTGATGAGGGCGGGCAGTTCGGTGACCGGCACAACCACGTCTTCGTTGATTTTGCCGGGGGCGACTTTGCGCAATGCCGGGGACAGTGCCTTGCGGGTGCGCCATAGCGCCTCGACTTCCGAGGCATTGCGGGCAATGAGGAAATCCAACATGCCTTCCACCTGGGCGGAGTGTGCGATGCCTGCCACCGCCGCGTCCAAGCCGGATTCCGGCCCGTCGATTTCGATCATCAGCAAAGCCCCTGCCCCGGTGGGCAATTCCACGTCGGAATAGTGGCGGATCATCTCAATGGCATTGGCATCCATGAACTCCAAGGCGCAGGGGGTCAACGGCTGTGCCATGATGCGGGCGATGGCACGGGTGGCGGCATCAACGCTGGCGTAAACGGCCCGGAGGGTGCGTATGGACTCAGGAAGCGGGGTGAGCTTGAGGGTGGCTGCGGTGATGATTGCCAAGGTGCCTTCGCTGCCGACGATGAGCCGGGTCAGGTCCAAGCCCACCACGCCTTTGCTGGTGTAAACCCCGGTGCGCAGTTCGCGCCCGTCGCCGGTCACTGCACGCAGTCCAAAAATATTGTCGCGGGGGGTGCCGTATTTGACGGCACGGGGTCCGGCGGAGTTGTAGGCGAGGTTGCCGCCAATGCTGCAATAGGCGGCGCTGGTCGGGTCCGGCGGCCAGAAGAAGCCCAAAGGTTTCAGCGCGTCTTGCAAAGCTTGGTTGGTCAGGCCCGGTTCCACCACGGCGAAACGGTTGTCAGGGGCCAATTCGAGGATGCGGTTCATGCGTTCCAGCGACATCGTCAAGCCGCCTTCCAATGGCACGACCGCGCCGGTGGTGCCAGTGCCGCGCCCGCGCGGGGTTAGCGGGACATGATATTCGTTGCACAATCGCACGACCCCCATAACCTCGTCATGGGTGGTGGGGAAGGCCACTGCTTCGGGCAAAGCGTGTCTTTTGGAGTTGTCGTAGCCGTAAGCCCAACAGTCGGCGGGGTCGGTGTGGATTTTCCCGGCCAGCAAGCTTTGCCGCAGACGGTTGAGGAATTCGGCTGTAATCGCCATGGTTTATTCGCCGAACAATTGCTGGTCGATGAGATCGCACAGGCAGTGCGAGATGATCAGGTGGGTTTCCTGCACCCTGGCGGTGGAGGGGCTGGGAATGCGTATCTCAATGTCGCTATCCGTCAACAGCGGTGCCACCGCGCCGCCATCCCGGCCAGTGAGTGCGATGACGGTCATGTCGCGGTCATGGGCCGCGGTGACCGCACTGAGGATATTGGCCGAATTACCGCTGGTGGTGAACACCAATAGAATATCGTTGGCATGGCCCAAGGCACGAATCTGCTTGGAGAACACTTCGTCGTAAAGGTAATCGTTGGTGATGGACGTGAGGGTGGACGTGTCGCAGGTAAGCGAAATGGCTGGCAGACTGGGCCGCTCGCGTTCAAAGCGGTTGAGCATTTTCGAGGAAAAATGCTGCGCATGGGCCGCCGAGCCGCCGTTGCCGCAGACGAGTATCTTGCCGTCGTTGACGAGTGATTGGGCAATCTTGACACCGGCGATTTCGATTAATTCTGACAAATTGGCCTGCGCTTCCTGGCTGGTTTGCAGGCTTTCGTTAAAATGGTGGTGGATGCGTTCTTGCAGGGTCATGGTGGTCTATTATGTTAAGGCTTGGGGTGCGAGGCTGGAAGATAGAGCCTTATTCCAATTCTATTTCAAGGGTCACACGTAGGGGCGGGTTCCAAACCCGCCCAATGATCTCCAAGGCAACAAGGACGGGTTTGGAACCCGCCCCTACGGATATTTCACGATTGATTTGAAAATTGAATTAAATCTCCGATCCTCAAACCTATCCCGTCTGGAAAGCGTCTTTGATCCATTGTATCGCAAGCTTGCCTTGGTCGGGCGAAACCGCCGCCACATCGAAACGGGCAGGGCGGTCAATACGCTTCGCCGTCAAGTAATGGCTGGCGGCGTAAATCAACCGGGCCTGTTTGTGAGTGCCAACGCTCGCCAGCGCACCACCGAAGCGCTGGTCGGAACGGAAGCGCACTTCCACGAAGACGATCTTGCTGCCATCCCGCATGATGAGGTCGATTTCACCGCCCCGGCAGCGATAGTTCCTCTCCACCAGTGCCAAACCCTGGGCTTGAAGATAGGCCAAGGCACTATCTTCAGCCCGCTGCCCTGCGGTCAAGTGGTCGGCTTTTGGTTCTTTGCCGAATAGCATCAAGGTGAAGTCGGCATCGAGCTGGGCTGGAGCGTCGGCGCGATGCCACGCGGTTGCAGCGTATTGCCTTCAAACTGCGCACAGTGCAATTGACGGTTGATCCGGTTGCCCTTTAGCGTCAATACGCCAGTGGCCCCGGAAAACCGGCTGAGTCCGCTATTTTTCATCAGTTGAAGTTCTGTAATTAACTGGTAGGCATCAATGCCCATCGGCAACAGGCGTAAATATACCTCGGGGGTTTGTTGGGCCACTGATTGTAAGGCTTGCCGGGACAGCACCCCGCCATCGCCGCCCAATAGCCAAGGGCTATCGCAAAAAGTCACCCCGGACAGATCGGCGTTCTGCGGTGCGGTCGGTTGTCCGTTAAATATCAGTGAAGTCGCATAGACCGGAATGCGGCTAGGTTCTTGGTTTTCGATATGCGGGTTGAGCAATTTGCCATCGCGTGAATCGGCAATCATGAAGATGAATTCCGGCGGCGGGGCGCTTGCCGTGGCCGTGTCACCACTCGCCACGTTGGACAGTAGGCGTTTTGCAGTGTCGGAATAGTCTGCCGCACCGGGTTGGTAAGTCTTGATGTTGGAGATTCTTCCGCCCAGGCTTTTCCAGTAGTTGCTGAAATGGCTGATCATGCGCTGGCCGAAGGCCGACGTGGGGGCTAACAATAATGCATTCTGGCGGCCATCGAACCAGGCAAGGCTGGAAGACTGTTCGACCTCCTGTTCCGGGGTCAGGGCGAATTGGTAAATGCCATCGCGGTTGTTGGCCTCAGGCGTTTGATTGAGCGCCAACACGGGAACGGTGAATTCGCCGATTCTGGCCAGCGCCGCCACTTCTTCCTTGAGCAAAGGCCCGATGACAAAGCGTGCTCCCTCATCGGCCAACTTCCGGTAAATGGCCCCTATGTCAACGCCTTGTGTATCGACAAAGCGCAATTCAGGCCGAGTCGGATTGGTGTCGGCGTTCCACGCCGCCGTCAGCCCGGTGCGGACGGCTTGGGCAGCTTGGGCGTAAGCACCGGTCAACGGTAGCATGACGCCGATGATCCCGTTGGTCGTCGCCGGAGTTGCTTGGGCAGGGGGGGCTGCGGGTTGAGGGGGAGCCGGCGTAAGCGTTGCCTGAATCGGCGCGGGCGGAGGCGCAACAGGCCCTGTCGTCGTGGATTTCAGCGGGGTGATCTGCACGGCCTTGCTTTTCTTAGCCAAGAAACCCTCGACAAATGCACCGTTCGCCGGATGGCTGGGATATTTCGCCCGCCAAGCCTGTAGCGCCGCAGACCGGTTGGCTTCAGGCCCGCGCAGGGCGATGACCAAGGCCATCCATCCGCCCAGGGTGCCTTGGGAACTGGGCTGTAGATCGGTCAGGACTTTATAGGGCAGGTGGTTTAGCGCGTCGTAAATAGCTTCGTTGTTTTTTTGTATCGCATCGGCATTGTTGGTCAACTGCCCGTAGTAGACCCGTTCGCGGGCGCATTCCAGCATATTGCCCAACTGGTTGTAGGCCGAAGCGCGCAGTATGTGATAATGCGCGCGTAACGGCGAGGTGAGCAGTTGGTAATTGATGCCATCCAAGCGGGCCATGGCTTGACGCGCATCGCCTTGGTTCAAATCCAGACGCGCCCGCAGCAGGGCGTAGCGTTGCCGGTCGCCTTCCTCCAACTCATCCGGATTGATTGCGCCGAGCAGCGCACGCGCCGCACGGTCATTGCCGGTCCGCAATTCGGCATCGGCGGCCAGCAGGCGGTAATAATCCGCACCGTCGCCGGAGCGCTCGGCGAGGCGTTGATAGATTTGCGATGCCCCGGCATAATCGCCGTTGCGGAATCGGTCGCTCGCTTCGGCTATCAGCGGGGTGTCGCGATACCTCGTCGATTGCCCGGCACAGCCGGCCAGGATGAGGGTGAGGCTTAAGGTCAACAGCAACTTGGCGATGGGCATGGGGATGAATTTTAAAGTTTATCAAGTTTGGGGATGAAAACGTGGCAGACAATCCTAATGGCATACTATACCTAGTTGCGACACCAATCGGCAATCTGGCTGATCTTACTTTTCGCGCCGTGAAGGTTTTACAAGCAGTCGACTTCATCGCTTGCGAGGACACCCGCCACAGCCGGCCCTTGCTGGATCGGTATGATATTGACAAACCTTTGACCGCTTTGCACGAACATAATGAAGTGGCCGCGTCAGCAAAGCTTTTGGACAGGCTGGGGCAGGGCGAATCCATGGCCTTGATTTCCGATGCGGGAACCCCGTTGGTCAACGACCCCGGCTTTCCCCTAGTGCGGTTGGCGGTGGAACGCGGTGTGTCAGTCGTGCCAGTTCCGGGGGCCTGTGCCTTGGTCGCAGCGCTTTCCGCCAGTGGCTTGGCCCCCGGTCGTTTTGCCTTTGAAGGGTTTCCTCCTCGCACTTCACCCGCAAGGCGCGCCCTACTAGAGGGCTTGGCAGATGATGCAAAGACGTTGATTTTCTACGAATCCAGCCACCGGGTATTGGCTTTCATCAAAGACATTGCCAGTGTGTTGCCTCCGCAACGTCGCATCGTCATTGCCCGCGAGTTGACCAAAATACACGAAACCATTGTCCGTTGCACGATCACTGAAGCCACTGGCTTGATTGAGGCCGACCCGTTTATGCAAAAAGGCGAGTTCGTCGTGCTACTTGAAGGCGCACCACCCAAGCCAAAAGATGAATTGACAGCGGAACAAATGCGTGTCCTGAAATTATTATTGGAAGAATGCTCGGTCAAAACCGCCGCATCATTGGCCGCGAAAATCACCGGGGCTAGGAAAGAACTGCTGTATCAGGCGGCGCTGAAGTTGGCGGATAAAAAATAATTGACGGTTTTGCAAAACCTTATCGGTTTGAAATAATCTGGCAACGAAAACAACGGTAAATTAAACCAAGAAAGCAGGGCTTGGCAGGGATGCGCCGAACCATAACCATCCCCCAACCCCCCGCAAAATGTTAAACTTTGCACTATCAAATAGCACACGACGAGGTTTAGCAAACAATCATGGCAGGCCATAGCAAATGGGCTAACATCCAACACCGCAAAGGTGCACAAGACGCCAAGCGGGGCAAACTGTTCACCAAATTCATCCGTGAAATCACCGTTTCGGCCCGCATGGCCGGCGGCGATCCATCCCATAATGCGCGACTGCGTGCCGTCATGGACAAGGCACTGACGGCGAACATGACCAAGGACACCATCGAACGCGCCATTAAAAAAGGCATCGGCGGTGCGGACGGCGACAACTTCGAGGAAGTGCGCTACGAGGGTTACGGCCCCGGAGGCATCGCCGTGTTGGTGGATTGCCTCACCGACAACCGCAACCGCACCGTCGGCGAGGTGCGCCACGCCTTCAGCAAGGCCGGCGGCAATCTGGGGACGGACGGTTCGGTGGCCTATATGTTCGGCAAAGTCGGCATCCTTAGTTTTCCCTCTGGCGTGGACGAGGACACCGTGATGGAAGCCGCACTGGATGCTGGCGCAGACGATGTCATCGGCAACGACGATGGCTCGGTGGATGTCATCACCTCCCAGGAAAATTTCGAGTCGGTAAAAGCAGCGCTGGCTGGCGCGGGCCTAAAACCGGAAAATGCCGAAGTGACGATGCGGGCCGGCACCAGCACTTCACTCGGACAGGACGACGCGGAAAAGCTGATCCGCCTGATCGAGCGTTTGGAAGACTTGGACGATGTGCAAAACGTCTACTCCAACGCCGACATCAGCGAGGAAATCCTCGAAAAGATTGCTTGACCCGCATCCTCGGCATCGACCCAGGCTCCCGCTCCACCGGCTACGGCCTGATTGACGCCGCACCCAAGGGTCCGATGTTGGTGGCCTGTGGTTGCATCCGCACCGAGTCCGACACCTTTCCCTACCGGCTCAAGCAAATTTACGACGGCATTGTCGATATCGTCCGCCAGTATAAACCCGATGAACTGGCGATTGAGCAGGTGTTCATGCACAAGAACGCCGACTCCGCGTTGAAACTCGGCCAAGCCCGAGGGGCTGCCCTCTGCGCGGTGCTGGTGGCGGGCCTGCCGGTGCATGAATACGCCGCCCGCCAAGTCAAGCAAGCCATCGTCGGCAAGGGCAGCGCGGACAAGATACAGGTGCAACACATGGTCAAAATACTGTTGAATCTTTCCGGCCAACTCCAGGCCGATGCGGGCGATGCCTTGGGCGTGGCGTTGTGCCATCTGCACACTAGGGAAACCACCCGGCGCATTGAGGCAATGACGCGGAAAATCGCCGGGGCTAGGGTATGATCTTTAATCCGGCGATAGCTGTAGGGGCGAATTTATTCGCCAAGTCTATGAATCATAGGCGAATGAATTCGCCCCTACATAATAAATAAAAATATGTTGATTGTGACGGTTTATATTCTAACGCAGGACTTGGGATGATCGGCTTCCTGCGTGGTGTATTGGTTGCCAAAAAAGCCCCTTCCTTGTTGCTGGACGTTCACGGTGTGGGCTATGAAATCGACGCGCCGATGTCCACCTTCTTCAAACTGCCGAAGGTGGGCGAAGAAGTGTTCCTGCACACGCACCTAGCCGTGCGGGAGGATGCCCACACGCTGTATGGTTTTTTCACCGAACCCGAACGCGCCCTGTTCCGCAGCCTAATCAAAGTCAGCGGGGTCGGGGCTAAACTGGCACTGGGCATACTTTCGGGGTTGAGTGTGGAGGAGTTCCATCAGTGCATTCAAACCGGCAACACCGCCGTGCTGGTCCGCACACCGGGCATAGGCAAGAAAACCGCCGAGCGGCTGGTCATCGAAATGCGCGACCGTTTGCCAGTGACGGATGGATCTATTGTTTCGGTTGGCGTGGGCGGGCTTTCTATTTCCGGTGAAGCCAGCCCGGTGGCTGATGCCATAAGCGCCCTCATCGCTTTGGGTTTCAGGCCGCAGGATGCCAATGTGATGGTGCGCTCCATTCCCGCCGAAGGCAAAACCAGCGAGGATTTGATTCGATTGGCGTTGCAGGGGAAGGGGAAGAAATGACTAATTTTGCATGAAATTTCCCAATTCAGAACACGCTTTAATACCACCAGAAAAAATAAGCGGTTATCCTAAATTCGGCAGTTGGAATAGCTGTAGGGGCGAATTCATTCGCCAAATCAATGTATTACAGGCGAATGAATTCGCCCCTACAAAAACTCGCATGTTCATAATTGTTTTGACGTTTTATGTTCAACTGCCGGATTTAGGGTTATCTGTTGTCACCCGCTCATCCAACTGGAAAATTCAAAGCCGCATTTTACCGTTCCCAAGGATATAGCCAAGTTCATTGGAAGCGACTTGAAAATGACATACGCTCGATACTTGAGAATGATGCAATATATGGAGAACGAACAGAATACGGACAAAAATTTGAGGTCAAAGGAAAAATCACTGGTCCGGTTGGAAAACCGTTCTTACTTGTGACGGTATGGATTATATTGAATGGGGAAGACGTACCCCGATTTATCACAGCTTTTCCAGGAGAGAAGAAATGAACGTTAATTTATCTTTGCTCGATACCGTTGTTCTTGAAAAGGATATTCCTAACGTAGGGTTAAAACGGGGAGACATTGGTGCAGTTGTCGAAGTTTATGAACCTGATGGCGTTGAGGTTGAGTTTGTTAACGGTTCGGGGCAAACACAGGCTTTGGTGACGTTGAAACGTATAGATGTAAGATCGGTTGCAGATAGTGAAATTTTTGCAGTTAGATCGCTACATGCTGCGTGATTGATATTTCCTTAAGACCAAGCAATAAGGCTCGAAAGAAGAAAGACTCACGCAACGACTCAAAGAAAGAAAGGGACGAACCCGACCCACAAGACTGCCAAAAGGAAAAGCAGCGAGAATTTGATTAGAATGGCGTTGCAGGGGAAGAGGTGAATTGTTTACATATTCTTATGCTACTCTCTAATGCACAATTTTTGGTAATAATTGCCACACTACAAAGTAGTTCAATTATTAGGTAGGAGTTTATAGGAGTTTAAATGACCATGTCTTTTTCAGATACATTCTTGTTTTTCACCAAATTTTCGAACGAGAATCAAGGCGTATTAACCATTATCATCTTTTTGGCTACATTAATATTGGGTTGGGTTAGTGGTATCTTCTCATCCTTGCGTCGAAGACCCAAATTTCGAATTGGTATTACTCCAGGTCCAACTTTTTGTTGTACCTATAATACTGGCCAAAAATATAAAACCTTTGACGTACACCGCACAGGAGTGGCACTATACCTTAATATCGCTAATGTTGGATCGGCTCCTTCTGGTATCGAAGAAATTTCTGTAGGTTATCACTGGTTTCTTAAACCGTTTAGTATTGCTTGGATGAAAAACACTCTTGGCTGGTATTGGCTTGACCAACAAACTGTAGCACTAGAGGACTTTCAAGTTGTAATTGGAGGAAAAGTAAAGTTTTTCCCGTTTCTTTTACAAAGAAGCGTTATTTCTGGCTCGAATGCTGAAACTTATCTAGATGTTGGTAATAAAACTTACGGTGTAGTCTATTTTGAGCAGGATGATAGTTGGGGAGGTTGCTTCCCTTCTGTGTATAATGGATTTGTGAGAATTAAGGTGAAAATTCGAGACGTATTTGGTCGAAACCACTGTGGAACATTTCAAATTCCGGCTTTGTCGATTGATGAAGCTCGCAAATACAATCCTTCATTTGGTAAAACCTTAGCCGAACTTCGTGGTCAAGAGTTGCCATTTGATGCTTTAAATAATGCTTACTCCAATGCAGATGTACAGCAATTAGATGAACCTATTGTCAAACGATAGATCATGTATACCTTTTGATTTCGCTAAAAGCTGCTCATTGCCTTGCGGATGTCATGCGCGAATTGAAGAAGGCTTCCTCCGTGTGGGTTCATGATGTATTGGCCGAAAAAAATTTCGCGTGGCAGGAAGGCTATGCGGCCTTACACCGTCAGCGCGTCAGCACTGAGCGCGGTCACGAGATATATTGACAATCAGGAAGAGCATCACCGTGTGAAATCTTTTCACGAAGAATTAATTGAAATGCTGAATAAAGCCGGTGTTGACTATAACCCTGCCTATTTGTAGCCTGAATTGCTGCGACCCCTCCGGGGTCGAGTCACTGTTTACCCATTATCCGGGGGTGTCGCTGGCGCTCAACCCCCGGCTAATAGCTGGCAACCCTTCGGGTTGTAAAGAAAAGATTTTCACGCAATTGGGCAAGGACTGGCGTAACACACAAAAACAAGCGGAATCCAGCGAACCAATCAAATCATGACTGACGAACGCCTCATCACCCCCCTCGAAGGCAACGAAGACGAAGCCGTGGATCGCGCCATCCGGCCCAAACGGCTGAAGGATTACATCGGCCAAAAAGCCATGCGTGAGCAAATGGGCATCTTCATCAAAGCCGCCCGTGGCCGCAGCGAACCTCTGGACCATGTTCTGATCTTCGGCCCGCCAGGGCTGGGCAAAACCACTCTGGCCCACATCATCGCCAACGAAATGGGCGTGAACATCCGCCAAACTTCCGGGCCGGTGATAGAAAAAGCCGGCGACTTGGCTGCCATCCTCACCAACTTGGACAAGGGCGACGTGTTATTTATCGACGAAATCCACCGCCTCAGCCCGGTGGTGGAGGAGATACTCTATCCGGCGATGGAAGACTACCAGATCGACATCATGATCGGCGAAGGCCCGGCGGCACGTTCCATCAAGCTCGACCTGTCCGCCTTCACACTGGTTGGTGCCACAACCAGGGCAGGATTGCTCACGTCACCGTTGCGAGATCGGTTTGGCATCGTCCACCGCCTGGAGTTTTACACCGTTGATGAACTCTGCCAAATCGTCAACCGCTCCGCCCGGTTGTTGAGCATGAGCATGAGCGCGGAAGGGGCCAGGGAAATCGCCCGTCGTTCTCGCGGCACCCCCCGCATTGCCAATCGTCTGCTGCGCCGGGTTCGCGACTTTGCCCAAGTCATGGGCGACGGGTCGGTGAACGAGGACACTGCCAACCAAGCGCTGGAAATGCTGAATATCGACCGCCACGGTTTCGACCAACTGGATCGGAAGCTATTATTGACGATGATCGAGAAATTCGGCGGCGGGCCGGTGGGCCTGGACAACCTCGCCGCCGCCATCGGCGAAGACCGGGGGGCCATCGAAGACGTGTTGGAGCCGTATCTCATCCAGCAAGGCTTCATCATGCGTACTCCACGCGGACGCGTGGCAACTAAATCCGCCTATTTGCATTTAGGGCTGGAGCCGCCTAGGATTAGTGGGTTGAATGAGGAATTGTTTTAAGGTGAACATTATTGCTGATACCAATATTTATTTAGCCGTAGCCCTTGACGAGCCTGAAAAAGATCGAATTATAAAGATTACAGCGGATTGTCATGCGATTTCCCTTGAAATATTACCCTATGAAATTGGCAACGCCTTGTCAGCTATGTTCAAGCAGCATAGACTGACGAAAGATTTAGACAAGAAAATGAAAGAAACGGCAAAAGCATTAAATATTGAATTATTGGAATGAGCAATGAAAGTTTACAATGACACTCAAGCAAGCCAAAGACTATCCGAATTACTTAGCGAAGCTCAAACAGAGGAGGTTTTAATTCGTCGAAAGGATGGGGTTGTTTTTTCAATTGTCCCTAAACCCTCGTCTAAGTCCCCTTTTGCAGTAAAAGGAATTAAAACGGCCTGTTCCACGCAAGATATATTGGATGCGATAAAAGTATCAAGAACATCCAACTGAATATTACTATCGTTCCCACACCGGAGTGTGGGAACCAGAGAGAATATTTTCTTATCAGCATACGGTGCGTATGAAACAGAATATAGGGTATTGAATAATTATGAACCTGAAAAAAACACATAATATCGGTCATGTCAAATGAAATTTAAACAAGAACGTAGAAGAATTGAACACCTTCTAAGAAATGCCCTGCTTAATGAAGGAGAAATGGTTTACGACTTATATGAATATGAGCTGGAGGAGAACTATGATTTATGGGTTGCGAGCATGAAACGAGATGGGAACGAATTTATATTTACAGTAACCGAGCATAGCAACTATGTAGCGATGGCACTGGTTGATAAAACCGAGGGTTTATTTGTCAATGAAAAAGCTAGGGAAAAGCTACAAGAGTTGTGGGAGGATCAGTATGCTAATAACATAAACAAATTGATTCCTTATTGGGCCGTGGAATTGGCCGCTGGATCGCTTCCGTTAATTGGCGTAAAAATTCAAAAAGACTTTCTTAATTCGTGAGGTAACTTTACCATTATGTGGATTGAACAAGTTTCTGTTGAAAAAATTAGGCTATTTTATGAGGAGCAAAGAGTTCTAGTTCACACGCTTCAGCGAGGAAATGAATCCTCTGAAACTTCCTACACCGCATACCCGCACGAGTTGGGTAAAACTGATCCTCACACTAGTGCGTAGGAAACAGAGAATCAGCCTTGTATTCTATGAAACTAAAATAAAATGGTAATAATCATGAATGATGAATTGAAGGAAACCGAAATTTCTGAGATGAGGGACAAATTGCTGGAAAAAGAAATTTCCGAAGCAAGAAATGGCTTATCAACAGATAGGTTAGATATGTCTTTTGGCGAAATATTAAGCATGTATGAGCGCGAAGAAATCATCATAGACCCTGATTTTCAACGCTTATTCCGGTGGAAGGAGGAGCAGCAGACTAAATTCATTGAATCCCTTCTTCTAGGCATTCCGATTCCTCCCATTTTTGTGGCTGAACTTCCTGAAACCGGGAAATGGGAGTTAGTAGATGGTCTGCAAAGAGTATCCACTGTATTGTCTTTTTTTGGAAAACTAAAGACGGACACAACAAAAAATGATTGGATTCTGTCAGAAGGTGGCATAATAAAAGAAGCATTGCAAGGATATAGCTGCAATACACTCCCGCTCAAATACCAACTAAATATTCGTCGAGCCGTTTGCAGGATGGAGATTATCAAATGGAATAGCAAGATTGATATGCGATACGAACTTTTCAATAGGCTAAATAGTTTAGGCTCGCAAATATCACCTCAAGAATTGAGAAATTGCATTTTCAGGCCGAAATCAAATGATTATTACAAGCTCTTAAAACGGCTTGCCGAAAATAGTGTTTTTATTGAATTAATCAGTCCTACGGAAGACCAGAAAGAACAGCTATACTTACAGGAATTAGTACTTAGGTTTTTTGCTTTATTTCATGTAGCGAAATCCGCAACCAAGGCAAGCGATATAATCAAGGAGAATCTTTCATCTTACTTAACCAGCTACATGCGAGATGAGGTTAGCAAGACTGATTTTGACGTAGCACCAGCGGAAAGAATTTTTAATAAACTTCTTGAGTTAATAACTCCCCTAGGCAAAAATGTTTTTCGCAGCCTTACTGGGCAAGGCCCATTCTCACCCAATATTTATGATGTGGTGACGGTAGGCATCGCTCTTAATCTTGACCGCTACGAGAACATGCCATCAGACGATCTAAAAGAGAAAATTGATCTTGCCAAGCAAGATGATGAATTTAAAGACTGCATTGGCAGTAAAGCAAATAGCAAAGAGAGAGTTGCCAAGCGCGTAGAGTTTGCACAAAGGTTTTTCTCTAAATAGGGTAGCCGCAAAATGAACCCTCTCGAAGAAAAACTTGTCGAGGCAAAGGACAGGCGCGTTAACGAGATTGCCGAAATTAAAGTTGTCGCTCTTCGATCTGGGTTATCTGATCTGCAAAAGCAGATTATAAAAAAATACGCAATTCCGGCATTTTACTCTCTATGGGAAGGATATTTCAAGGAGGCCGCTGGCATCTATATCAGCAGCGTAAACTCGATGCATCTACCAACAAATCAATTAGCCCCTTTATTGTTAGCGCATTCCATAGATACAAAGCACAAGCTATATCAGTTGTCTGGAGAATTTGACAAAAGAGCCGATCTTATAATCAATCTGCGGAATGATCTATTGGGTTGTTTACCCATACCCACCGAACTGCCAACAGAGAGCAATATTAATTTCAAAGTCGCAAATAATATTCTGAGAAGGTTGTGCATCCGTGAACTTTCTTCGCAATGTTTTAAAGAACCACTGAATAAATTCCTTTTTTTTAGAAATCGAATTAGCCATGGAGATTTTAGCATACCCATAGAACAGGAAAATATTGATGAATTTAGTTCTCTGGTTGAAGGGTTAATGGATCAAATATTGCTTAACATAATTGAAGGATATTCCGAACAAGCTTATCTAGATCAAAACTATTATTCAAATCCGTAAACCTAATGCAATACCTTATTATTCAAATATTTGCTCTAGCTTTATTGATTGTGCTTGGGGTCGGTCTGAGCTATGCTAGGAAATATATCTCCATCGCTGCCGCATACAAGGCCAAAATATTATGTTCAGGCGTATTCATTTCAGGCCGAACCACCCAAACGGTATTGCGCGAAGATTTGGAGGTTGAAGACCTTTCTTACTTACGCTTTATCTCCACCGATGTTGACCTTGCCAACAAACAGGTCATCGCCAGTTTCTTAGGGCTTGTCAAGAGAAAAGCAGTTTATAGCCCTGGACAGGGCTGCACTTTAGTTTATGGTGATCAAGGACGGGAAGCTATGAGCCGGTATTTCATTCAATCAAGCACTTATGCAACTGACACGTTACCATCCATCGCACTGGATTCCGGCATCCCTGACCGGAATGACGGTTTTTTAGGACAAAATGAGAATTGCCGCCTCGACGCCGTTTTGGACTGGGCCTTCGCCGAACCCGACCCCAAACATAAACGCCGCACCCGCGCCGTGGTCATCCTACAGGATGGAAAAATTGTGGCGGAACGGTATGCGCCGGGTTTCGACCAAGACATGCCTCTGCCCGGCTGGTCCATGGCAAAAGGCGTTGTCAATGCGCTCGTTGGGATTCTCGTGGGGCAGGGTAAGCTGGATTTGGATGCACCCGCCCCCGTGCCTGAATGGCAAGGCATCGACGACCCCAGACGTGAAATCACACTGGACCAACTCATGCGCATGACCAGCGGGCTTGAGTTTACAGAAAAATCCAACAATCCTCTGTACGATTTGACTAAAATGTTGCTAACCACGCCGGATTCGGCGGCCTATGCAGCCAACAAACCGTTGCAGGCCAAACCCGGCACACATTGGTGCTACGCCAGCGGCACGACTAATATTATCAGCAGGATCATCCGGTCGGTTTTGGGCGAGGCCGACTATCGTCAGTTTCCGCGTCAGGCATTGTTCGGGCCGCTGGGCATGGGCAGTGCGATGTTCGAATGCGACGCTTCCGGCACATTTGTCGGTTCGTCTTTCTTGTACGCAACGGCGCGGGACTGGGCAAAATTTGGTCAATTGTATTGTCAGGATGGCGTTTGGGAGGGTAAAAGAATCCTTCCTGATGGCTGGGTCGGCTATTCCACCACTCCGTCAGCACCGGACCGGCAGTACGGGGCGCACTTTTGGATGGACATTCAGCAGAAAAAAAATTGCCCTGACATGGAAGCGCCCTTGCCTGCCGATGCTTTCCATGCCATGGGCTACGAGGGGCAATGTGTTAGCATTATGCCTTCACACCCATTGGTCGTGGTCCGGCTGGGCCTAACCCGCAAATCATCAGTTTGGCAGCAAGACTGTTTCTTGAACCTGATAATCGATGCCCTCGCCGGTACGGCTGAGTTTCGCTAAAATGCTTGCCAACTTTCTTCTTTAAGGATGGTCTTTATGTCAAAAAAAATGTTAGTTTTGTTTTTAGCCGCCAGTCTAGTCTCCTTGTATCCCTTTTCCACGCAGGCCGAAGATAGTGGAATCAGCTATCCCGCCCGGATTGGAGGCAAATTCGGCATAGGGCTAATCAATACCGTCACTGGAATTGTTGAAATACCGAAGTCCATGATGGTTGTGTCCGAACAGGAAGGGATTGGCATGGGAATGTCCTTAGGTTTTGTAAAAGGCATGACAAATATGCTGGGAAGGACGCTGACGGGAATGGTCGATGTGGTATCGTTTCCGGTTCCGACTAAACCGATGATTAATCCAGCCGTGGTGTTTCAGGACTTTGACAAGGAAACCACCTATGCCTCTGGCTGGGAAACTTACTGACGAATCAGTCAGCCGATGAAAACGCCGTTTTTCTGGCTGGTGCGGGTATATTACGAGGACACTGACGCGGGTGGCGTGGTCTATCATGCCAACTACTTGAAATTTTTCGAACGCGCCCGCACTGAACGCTTACGCTTGATCGGCTTTGAACAGGACGAATTAAGACAGTCATCCGGTGTGTTGTTCGCGGTCAAGTCGGTACAGGTGAATTATCTGAAACCGGCCCGATTCAACGACTTCTTGCTGGTTTCGGCGGAGGTTGCCGAGATTAAACGGGCGAGCCTGACTTTTACCCAAGAAATCCGGCGGGAGAGTCCGCAGGGGGAAAAGTTGTGTGAGTCCAGCATACGCATTGCTTGCCTGACCGACGGTGACTTGCGACCCGCCGCGATACCCCGCTTTTTATTGGAACGTATCAAAGATGCCAACTGATCTATCTCTTTTCATCCTCATTCGGGATGCCAGCACGATCGTGCAAATCGTGATGTTCATCCTAATTTTAGCCTCGGTCGTTTCGTGGGCCTATATTTTTTCCAAGTATAGGGAAATCCGCCGGGCCGTGGAAACCTCGGCAGCATTCGAGGAGCGCTTCTGGTCCGGCATTGACCTTGCCGACCTATACCGGCAACTGGTCCATGAGGATTATGCAACCGAAGGCATGGAAAACATCTTCCTGTCTGGCTTCAAAGAGTTTGCCAGGCTCAGGCAACAAACCGGCATCGCCCCCGAAGCAGTGGTCGAAGCCGCGCAACGCGGCATGAGGGTGGCGCTATCCCGGGAGTTGGAGTTGCTGGACGAACACCTGCCTTTCCTGGCGACGGTGGGTTCCACCAGCCCTTACATCGGACTGTTCGGCACGGTATGGGGCATCATGAACTCCTTTCGCGCTCTGGGTGCGGCCAAACAGGCCACCCTGGCAATGGTCGCCCCCGGCATTTCGGAGGCTTTGGTGGCAACGGCCATGGGGTTGTTTGCGGCGATTCCGGCGGTGATGGCGTACAACCGTTACTCCACCGACATAGGGCGGCTGGCCAATCGTTACGAAGCTTTCACCGAAGAGTTCCTCAGCGTATTGCACCGGCAGGCACACGCCAAATGAATGCGTCCTCCCGAGGCTCGCGGGGCAACCGCCGCAAACCGATGGCCGAAATCAATGTTGTCCCCTACATTGACGTCTCTTTGGTCTTGCTCGTCATTTTTATGATCACCTCCCCGTTGCTGTTGACTGGCGTGAATGTCGATCTTCCCAAGGCAGAATCCAAAGCCATCGAACCCGGCAAAGATCCGCCAGTCGTGGTCACCATCAAGGCCGGGGGCGAGTTGTTGCTTGATACGGGGAACAATATGGATGTACCGGTCAATGCCGAGGCTTTGCGCGATGGCGTACTCGCCGCCATCAACGAAAAATCTGGTCGCCCAGTGCTGATTCGGGGTGACAAGGCCGTCGAATACGGCAAAGTCATCGCCGTGATGGCCTCGCTCAAGCAGGCGGGTGTGCCCAGCGTGGGCTTGATGACACAGCCGGAATAATAATGCCGTCACGCACACTAGGCATGGGCTGGCCGCTGACGCTCTCGCTTTTGTCACATGCGCTTTTGTTTCTGCTGCTTGCCCTTCATTTCGACGTTAAAAAAACACCCCCGCCACCCATCGAAGCCGAGGTCATGGAGGCGGTGGTTATCGACGAAGCGCAAATTCGAGCCGAACAGCAAAGGCTCAAGGAACTGGAAGAGGAAAAGCAACGCATCGCAGAAGGACAGCGCCGAGCCGAATTGGCCGCAATCCAGAAGGTGCAAGCCGAGTTAGAGGCTCAACGCGCCGTAGAGGCGGAAGCCGCACGCAAGGTCGAGGAAGAGGCCATGCGTGCCGCAGCCGAAGCCCGGCAAAAAGCCGAAGCCGAAGCAAAAATGCAGGCCGAGTTGGAAGCCTGGCGCAAAGAGGAGGCAGAAGCGGCCAGCAAGGCCGAGGAAGAGGCTATGCGTGCCGCAGCCGAAGCCCGGCAAAAAGCCGAAGCCGAAGCAAAAATGCAGGCCGCGTTGGAAGCCCAACGCGAAGCAGAGGCAGAAGCGGATCGCAAGGCCGGGGAAGCGACCAGGCGTGCCACAGCCGAAGCCCAACAAAAGGCCGAAGACGAGGCAAAACTGCAAGCGGAGTTGGAGGCCAAGCACGAAGCAGCCCGCAAGGTCGAGGAGACGGCCAGACGCCGCGCCACCGAAGCCAGACAAAAGGCCGAGTTGGAAGCAAAACGTCGGGCCGGGTTGGAATCTGCACACAAGGCAGAGGCGGAAACCGCCCGCAAGGCCGAAGCAAAAAGCTTGGCGGCATTGGAATTAAAGCGCGAGGCGCAAGCCGAAGAAAGAAGAATGGCCGGACAGGAAACCAAAAAACAAGCCGTTGCCAAGGCCGCCGCTCAAAATGGAGCCGAGGAAGACAAGCTGCGCCAACGGCAAGTCCAGGAAAGATTGAAGGAGCAATTGGATGAGGAACAGAAGGCCGGGATGTCCAAGGCCGGTGCCGCTACCACCCTAGACGCAGCCAGAGCTTGGATAACAAGCAGAATCAGACCCAAGGTGGAGAAATATTCGGCCAACAGAAGTGGAAGGTCTTGTACTATCAGGGTAAGCGTGCGGCCAGGGGGGGAAGTTGAGAATGCCAGCATCACTGAAAGCAGTGGCGATGAAAGTTTCGACCGATCCGTGCAAGCGGCCGTTTTAAAAGCCTCGCCTTTGCCTTGGCCTGACGATGAAAAAGTAGCCAGGGAATTAAGATCGTTCCAATTGAGAGTCAACTCAAAATAGTCGCCAAGGTAATCCAGTCAATGATACGAAACAGTCTTGCCGCTTTGTCATGCCTATGGATCATAGTGTTTTCCATCCCTTCCCACGCAGAACTGACGGTGGATGTGACATTGGGCGTCGAAAACAGCATTCCCATCGCCATCGTCCCCTTTGGCGGGCCGCAAGGCGGAAGCGATGAAAACCTCGCCTCCATCATAGCTGCCGACCTTGCCCGCAGCGGTCGCTTCAAGGTGTTGCCTGAATCGCAGATGCTGGAGCTACCCAGCACCCCCGAACAGGTTCAGTTTGCCACTTGGAAGACGCTGGGGCAGGACAACTTGGGCATAGGCCAGGTGCGGCAAACCGGGACTGACCGGTATGAGGCCCAGTTCGAACTTTTCGATGCGGTACGCGGCACCCAACTGGCAAACTCCAGCCTACCCTACACTACTGCGGAATCGCGAAAAACCGCCCACCGCATCGCCGACATCATTTTTAAGCAACTGACAGGGGAAGACGGTGCTTTTGCCTCCCGCATTGCCTATGTGACCGTTTCCCCGGGCAGCCGGCCTAAAGACCGGCGCTACACGCTTCAAGTCGCCGATGCCGATGGTTTCAACCCGCAAGCCGTAGTCAACTCGCCCGAACCCATCATGTCCCCGGCTTGGTCCCCGGATGGAAAGAAAATCGCCTATGTCTCATTTGAAAATATGCGACCTGCGATCTTTATCCAGACTTTGTCTAGCAGGGAACGCGAGAAGGTTTCCGAACTACCGGGGATAAACGGTGCGCCGGCTTGGTCGCCGGATGGCACGCAATTGGCGTTGACCCTGTCCAAGGACGGCAATCCCGAAATTTACGTGATGGACTTGACCAACCGCTCATTGCGTCGAGTCACCGATCATTTTGCCATTGACACTGAGCCGGCTTGGTCGCGGGATGGCAAACAGCTTGTCTTCACTTCCGACCGTGGCGGCAAACCCCAGCTTTATAGTGTTGCGTCCACTGGCGGGCAACCCCAGCGCATAACCTATGAGGGGGACTATAACGCCCGCGGCGCGTTCTCGCCAGATGGCAAGAGCCTAGTCATGGTGCATGGCAATGGCGGCGATTACCGCATAGCAGTGCTGGATATGGCTAGTAAGCAACTGCGTGTGCTAACCCCGGGAAGCTTGGACGAATCGCCTAGTTTTGCGCCCAACGGCAGCATGATTCTCTACGCATCACAGAATGGCGAGAGGGCAGGATTATCCACACTCTCCAGCAAAGGCAAAGTTCGGGAGAGCCTACGGATAAAAGCCGGGGAAGCCCGCGAACCGGCCTGGTCACCTTAGGCTCAGGTTGAAAAAAACAAATCTGCCCTAACTATTTGGTTTTAGCATGCCTGAAGAAACGACGGTTACTATTTGGACATTTTAAAGAGAGTTGAGTTAATGAAATTTCTACAAACCGGCCTGGTCTTGTTGACGGTCGCCCTCTTCGCGAGCGGGTGTGGCTCCTCGGGAAGAACCAAAACCTATGCAATGGATGGCATCCGTGCGGACGGCGGCGCGGAGGTTGCGAAATACGGGGAGGGGGCTGGCGATGCGCTAGGTGCAACGTCCCCGTCCCGTGGCATCTCCCCCGACGATCCCGCCGGCCCGTTAGCCAAGCGCGTCATTTATTTTGTTTATGACGGCAGCGAGGTGCAACCCGAATACTTGCCGGTCATCAACAGCCACGCCAACTACTTGGCTTCCAACAAAGGCAAAACAGTGGTGTTGCAAGGCCATGCCGACGAGCGGGGTTCGCCCGAGTACAATATTGCATTGGGCGAGCAACGCTCCCAGTCCGTCGCCAAACTGATGAAGCTGCAAGGCGTCGGCGATAACCAAATTCAGATGGTCAGCTTCGGCGAGGAAAAAGCCGCAGTTTCTGGACACGGCGAAAATGCATGGCAGCAAAATCGACGCGTTGAAATCACCTATTCGGAACGATAAACCATGTTAAAGAGAACCACCTACGCCATCCTCCTGGCATGCCTGTCCCCTTCAATTGCCTGGGCCGCACCGGGTGATTACGACCCTGCCTACGAGCAAGGTGGCGGCTATGGCGCTGTCACATTAGACGAACGAGTTGCCAAACTGGAGAAAAAATTATCCGGGGATGGCCAGATTGAATTATTAAATCGAGTGGAACAATTGCAAGGCGATGTCCTTAGGTTGCGCGGCGATATCGAAGAACTGGCCCATCATTTGGAGGCTGCCAAAAAACAGAATAAAGAACAACTTGTTGATTTCGACCGTCGCATACAGGCCCTCACCCCCACAGCAGGGCAACCTGCCACGCCAGAGGAAGCACCGGCATCGGAACAGGACCCGAACGCGCAGCCGCCCGCCAATCCCTTGCCAACACAGCAGGCACCCGCGCCCGCGCCGACACCGACTCCTATTGTCACGCCGACACCCGCGCCAACGCAGGCGCAAGCGCCCGCAGCATTGACACAGGCCGCCCCGGCACTGGCAACGGCCCGTCCGCCTGAACCCCCCAAACAGCCAGCCCCAACCTATGCCGTGCAAACAAGGATGCCGCCTCCTGTGGCGCCTTCGCCCGATTCGGAGGCCCGGCAGGCGGCGTATCAAAAAGGTTTCAATTTGATGAAGGACGGCAAATACGCAGAGGCCATCAAGGAACTGAAGAATTTTCTCGCGGCTTACCCGAAGGGCGAATATTCCGACAACGCAGCCTATTGGCTGGCCGAAGCCCATTATGTCAACCGTGACCTTGCCGCCGCACGCGAGTCTTTCCGCAAGCTTGTGAAAGACTATCCCCAGGCCGCCAAAGTTTCCGACGCGCAACTCAAGCTGGGCTATATCGACTTCGACACCGGCCAATGGGCAGCCGCACGGGAAAGCCTCGGCGAGGTGATCAAGCGGTATCCCGATTCCAGCGCAGCCAAACTGGCGCAGAAGCGCCTGGACAAAATGAAACAGGAAGGCCATTAGGCATCATTCTTGGACACACTGAGGATTACCGAAATATTCCTCTCCATCCAGGGAGAATCCCGCTCGATTGGCTACCCAACGGTTTTCGTGCGCTTAACCGGTTGTCCGCTGCGATGCGTCTATTGCGATACGGCATACGCCTTCAGCGGCGGGGAAACGCGCACCCTAGGCGAAATACTCGAACAGGTTGGCAGTTACCGAATCCGCCATGTTTGTGTCACCGGCGGTGAACCCCTGGCACAACCGGGCTGTCTGGCGTTGTTGCGGGCTTTGTCCGAAGAGGGGTACGAAGTCTCCTTGGAAACTTCGGGGGCGTTGGATGTCGCCGCAGTCGACCGGCGTGTCACCAAAGTGATGGATCTGAAAACCCCGTCTTCGGGTGAAGGGGGACGAAACCTGTATGCCAACATTGACCACCTGCGTCCCCTGGATCAAGTCAAATTTGTCATCATGAACGACGGGGACTATCGGTGGTCGGTGGGAAAGCTCAAAGAATACCGGTTATCCGAGCGTTGCGAAGTATTGTTTTCCCCGGCAATGGGGGCGCAAGACCCTAAAGAACTGGCAGAAATGATTCTCGCCGACCGTTTGCCGGTGCGCTTCCAAGTGCAACTGCATAAGATTCTTTGGGGCGACACTCCGGGCAGATGAGTCAAGACCGACTGGCCTGCTTGCTTTTTTCTAATTAAGTTGTATTGTTATCGGAAGTGGTTCGCCCTACCTCAACAGGATGGCCTGTCTGACGAAGTAGGGTGTGCCATGTAACGTCGTAAGCATGTTGACAACTGGAGAATATCATGGCAAGCAAACTTATCATGGCTATTGGCCTAGATTACTCGGGTGACGAAAATACGCCAAAGAAACAACCCGGCTCTGTTAAAGCCAACTTGCAGGCTTTGTATTCATCAACACCAATAAGAGATATTGGAAAAAATAAAGACAAAGCCATAATAGAACTTGGTGATTATGACGAGACTGAGAATTTAATAATAAATATCTATAAATATTCAGAGGCAATAAATAATTCCGCCAGCAAAGAAAAGATATTGCACTTTTATATAGTGCTAATGGCTTATGATTCCGAAGAGGAGGCCGAATCCGCTGCGTCAATCATAAATCTTCTCAACAGCGTTATGGAACAAAAGCTGGAAAAAACGCAAACTTATCCTGTCCAAATTTATATAACAGAGGATGTCTATCGCGGTTTGATTCCCGACCACCAAGACTTGTACCATTCGGCGGTTGAAGTGGCAGGTAATGTAATGCATCAACGCTTCGCCCAAGATGCCCAACGCTGTTTTGTAATTTCCCCCATAGGTGAGGAAAACAGCGACATTCGCAAACATGCTGATTACATTTTTGAAAGATATATCAAGCCAGCCTGTGAAACCACACCCTTTAGGGCGGTTCGGGGAGAGATGATGAGGGGAAATCGGGTTATTCCTGAGTTAATGGAGGCACTTCAATCCGATCCCATGATAGTGGTATACCTTGGCAATCCAAAATGGGGATGGAACCCAAATGTGATGTATGAATTAGGTATTCGTGAGGCACATGCAGCCCCCTATGTGATCATCAAGGACAGCACATCCAACGGCAAGCCCTATAATTTACCTTTTGATTTAAAGGACAGTCGGATTGTTGATGTGTCGGAACAGGAAGAAGACAATCCAGAACACATTCTCTTAAAAATAAGGACAATCAGAGAACGGATTCAAGACAGGACTTCTGACAGTCAATGGGATTGTCTCCACCCAAACGCCACCTGGCCAGCCAAGTTCTGTTTGATTCGCTTCTTGATGAAGATTTTAGAGAATCGATCAGACAAAGCCTTAACGAATTGCAACTGAAATCTGCCGGAAAATTGGTCGCCACGGGTCAAGCTGCATTGAATGGCGAAGGTTTTGAAGACGCGATCACTGACACGGTGCAGGGCCGTGTCTTCTCCATGGAATATGGTATGATTATTTTCAAATTGACAGTGATTGCCATCCATAATCCAGACTTCAACGATTCGCTCGACAGGATAGCCTATATTGGGTTTGACAATATTAGGCTTGTGGAAGATTTTCTGACTATTTACCAAAAACGATTGCAGCATCAACTCATTTGGGAAACCTATGCCGTCAGTTATGATGTGATTCTGCATGAGATGGACTACTATGCCGAAGTGGTCAACCGCCACCGCGGTGCGCTGTGTGCGGAAGGAATCAACCGTGTCATCGACATAGGCGCTGGTACGGGCAACGTGACCATCCCTTTGCTTCAGTCGGGACGTTCGGTGACCGCCATCGACATGAGCCGTGCCATGCTGGATAAGATGCATTCCAAACTACGCGATCTCGATCACCCAAGGATCGAGATATTTCAGCAAAGTGCCGAGGATCTGTCGGACTTTGCAGATAGTTCATTCGATGGCGTGAATATTCTGCTTGCGCTTTTCGACATGGGCAAGCCGGTCGCCGCGCTCGACGAGGTGATCCGTATTCTGCGTCTTGGCGGTACTTTAATCATCACTGAACCAAAACGGACATTCAATCTCCTGTCATTACTGTCTCATGCCGGGCAATGCTTAAAAGACAAGGGGGTATATGACAAGCTGAGTTCCCATTGGGCATGTGTCAGCAGGGCTAACAAAATAATTGACCCATCTGTAAGATCAACACCTTTGTATATCGAAGACATCCAAGAAAAATTAGGGAAGGCGGGCTTTAATATCACCGAAATGAAAGACTCGCATTATGGTAACTGCGCGACTCTCTGGGCAATAAAAGCCGTTTGAATGAGCGGGCGGGTTAATTTTAGAGGCGATCACTTACTTGTTTATTAAGCCAGTTTCACCCCGCTTGCGCAAGGCCCGTCCCGAAGATGCGCCGGACATTAGCCGCCTTTACCAAGAGGCGTATAGGCCAGCCGAGGGCGGAGACCCGAGGAAGTGCTACCCTTTCCTACAATTTCTTGAACCTGATGGGGTGGGGGAAATAATCAAGGACGGCATGATTCGCTGGTTTGTCGCTGAACTGGACAATCAAGTCATTGGGACCATGGGCGCAGTGACGAACATTGGAAATCCTGATGACAGGGTGGTCGAATGCTTCGGCTTGGTGATTGACAAGAACTGGCAATTTCATGGGATCGGCACGGTACTTTTCAAGTGCCTACTCGACTCCCTGACCTCTACGGGTGATGCAGTGTTCGTGATTGCCGAGACCCGAACTTCCCATCCCGGCGGTTGGAAAGCCGCCAGGCATTGCGACTTTATCCCCCTAGGGTTGGAGCCTTATGCCCATGTCACGCCGGCCGGTTCTGAAACCATGCTGTTGACAGGCAAAATCGCTCCCGACGCGCTGGCGAAACGCAAGCCTGACGGATTTACCTCGGCTAGGGTTTTAGACTTGTCAATTCCCATTCTGGAAGAACTGAATTGCCAGCCATTGACTCTCCAACAAGGTGTAGCCACCTATCCCCTGTCGGAAAACTTATCCGCCGACCCATTCGATTGGTTGGAAGACGGCATTTTGTTTGCCATGCATCAAGCAAGGCTTAAGCCCGGCCACGTTGAGATATACGAAGATGAAGCAGCGCAAGAACTGCCAGCAACGCTGAAAAACCTAGCCCGTCATAAGGCCGGTGTCATCAGTTTGCAGCGTCTGGAGGGCAAAGATTCGCAAGGTGTTCGCTATAGGCGAAGATTTTTTTTGGCTAATGTGGACAAACAACCCATAGCCTATGCGCTCGCCGTTTGGGACAGCCTTGACCTCCGCTTGCGCATCCTTGACTTAAGAAGCCTGCTGGATGGCGTGCAAGGTTTGTTAATTCAACATATTCTACGCATTGCAGAAGATGAGATAGCGGATAGGCCGCTGACCGTGGTGCTGGATGTGAGTGCCGATAATGTTAAATTACATGCGACATTGCAAAAGCTGGGATGTTTCCCCACTGTTTACTACCCGGCATTGATTGCCGTTGGCGAATTCAGGGCCGATGCGGTTCAGTTCACGCGCCTGTTTAATTTGAATTATCGGGAAAGCCTAGTCAATGCAAAGTTCATGGAATGGACTTCGGCCAATGCTTTGGCATCCCGTATTTCCGCAAAGTAAACAATGCGAAAATCCCCATCCAACTAGGCAATTTATGCCTATCATTAACGGCCTAGGGTAGAAAGAAGTCTTGGCGGATGTTGTCGAAGCCGCTCTACCACGGTAACATGGTTCTTTTTATTGCGGCAGAGATTAGGCGAATGATTCAAGGTAGCATCCCAGCATTGGTGACACCGATGGCAGAAGACGGCTCGCTGGATAGGGCGAGTCTAAGGAAATTGGTCGAGTACCATATCGAACAGGGTTCGAACGCGATTGTCGCGGTCGGAACCACTGGCGAGTCGGCAACACTCGACATGGCGGAACACTGCGAGGTCATCCGCGTGGTGGTCGATCAGGTGAGAGGCAGAATACCGGTCATCGCAGGCACGGGTTCAAACTCCACCACCGAAGCCATACAACTATCCTTGGATGCCAAGGCCGTTGGGGCCGATGCCTGTCTGTTGGTCACCCCCTATTACAACAAGCCGACGCAAGAAGGGCTTTACCTGCACCACAAGGCGGTGGCCGAAGCGGTGGACATACCGCAAATTTTGTACAATGTGCCTGGGCGGACTGGCTGCGACATGCTGCCGGCGACGGTCGCAAGGCTATCGAACGTCCCGAACATCATTGGCATCAAGGAAGCCACCGGCAACCTCAAGCGCTATGCAGACATAAGGTCATTGACCCCGCCGGGTTTCCTGCTTTTCTCAGGCGACGATGCCACTTCCCGCGAATTCTGCCTAAGCGGTGGCAACGGGGCCATTTCCGTCACCGCCAACGTCGCCCCCCGCTTGATGGGCGCAATGATTGCCGCAGCCATTGCCGGGGACCGCGTCAGCGCGGAGTCCATCGATGCGAAACTGGCCGGGCTGCACCGCGACTTGTTTATCGAATCCAATCCGATCCCCGTCAAATGGGCGGTTAGCGAATTGGGCCTGATCAAAAAGGGCATACGCTTGCCGCTGACCTGGCTTTCCGAAGGATGCCAAGATGCCGTGCGTACCGCCATGATCCAAGCCGAAGTCCTTTGATTGACGAGAGTATGATGCGCTTAATTTCCTGCTTTAGAACTGCCCTTTGGGGTGGGCTGGTTGTTTCGATGCTTGGCTGTAGCTATGTCGCGGACTTGTTCCCTGACAAGCAAAAACAGTATCGCTACAGCAGTGAATTGCCCGACCTGGAAGTCCCGCCCGACTTGACCACCCCCGGCGGCGATCCTGATGCGACCACCCTGTCCAAGCGTAGCCAGACCAAGGGTGATTACTCGGCAAACAAGGATACGGACGACACCGGCAGTCAAGCCAAATCATCCAAAGCGGACACTTCCGCCCAGACTAAGGGTAAAAAGCACAAGCCGGTCAAGCATAACGATGCCAATGTGACACTTGCCGAGAACATGGAAAATGCCGCACTAATCGAAATTCAGGAACCCTATGAAGAAGCCTGGAACGACGTGGGGCGGGCCCTTGGCCGTTTGAAAATCGAGATCAGCGACCAAAACCGTTCGGATGGGGTTTACTACGTCTATTACGGTGGCGTACCGCCGAAAAAGAACGCAGAGGACACGAGTTTCTGGGATGACATAGGCTCCGTGTTCGGCGGCGGCAAGGATCAAGCTAAGGAATTTCGCATTAAGCTCGAAGACAAAGACAGCACGACCAATGTGTTTATCATGGATCAAGACGGTAAAGCCATATCCGATGGAAAAGGACTGGAACTGCTGAAGAGGTTGCACAAGAAGCTGATTACGCTGGATCAGCCGGATACGCCCGATATAGGCGATTCAAAGCCGGCGGAGGAAGTGGAGAAGCCTTAGGTTGGACGGTTGGGCATGCAGGTATTATTTGGAACATGCATGCCCCCACCTTAGTTGGACTTTTCGCTATTCCTTCATTGAATTCATGATGGACGCTGCATTTACCACTATGATGTCGCAAAAAAATAATCGGCTTTGGAGATTTTAGACTATGGCTACACCAATAATTGTTCGATTTATCAGGCTTGACCCTGCGGCTAAACTGCCATCCTTTGCGCATAAAAGCGATGCTGGAATGGATTTAGTCGCATGTGAAGAAATCACCCTATTGCCTAGTGAAAGTGCTTTGGTAAGGACGGGGTTGGCCATTGAATTGCCTCCCTGCACGGAGGCACAAGTTCGCCCGAAAAGCGGTCTTGCGCTTAAGCACCAAGTGACGGTTCTGAATACGCCCGGAACTATCGACGAGGGATATAGGGGGGAGATTGGGGTTATTCTGATCAACCACGGAAGGAATGAATTCAAGGTTGAGCGAGGGATGAAGGTGGCGCAACTGGTGGTGAAGCCAGTGCTGTCTGTCCAGATTGAAGAGATGACCACTCTAACCGACACGGAGAGAGGTGCAGGGGGTTTCGGCTCATCTGGAGCCTGAACGGTTGGCTTTCAATGAAATGCTGAATGTAAAAAAAGAAATTGCTTTTCTAGCGTTTTTACTGTAACCTACTCCCAGGTGTAAAGAGGTCCGCGCCAAGCAAGTTCAGCGTAGTTTCTATTTTTCAAAAAATACATTCCTGCTCCAACTGCCCGCCTTTCCGTAATACCCCGCTTTTCTTTCAGTATGCCCCTTGGGAATATTGAAGTTTTTTTGCGCATAGAGCGCTTATTTTCAAAGAGATTTAACATGTCACAACAGCAAAACGGAACGGTCAAATGGTTCAACGAAGCAAAAGGATTCGGCTTCATTCAACGTGAAAATGGTGCCGACTTGTTCGTGCATTTCCGTTCAATTTCAGGTCAAGGATTCAAGTCCTTGACGGAAGGGCAACGTGTCAGCTTTACCGAGGTTAGCGGTCAGAAAGGGCCGCAAGCTGAAAACGTTGTTGCCCTGTAATTTCGCCAAGTAAACGTCTAGGCCATAAAAAGCAGGTCGCCAACAGCGCCTGCTTTTTCCCTTCATTCGGGTGCGCTAAGTATTGCGCATCGTCTTGTTTCTATAATGTCGTTAATAAAAGGAGTGCCAACACATGTTGACGCTTTTCGTTCGTGGGTTACCCCCAAGCACAACCGAAACCAGTCTGACTGAGTTATTTGGCGGTTACGGTAAAGTATTTGGCTTGAAATTAAGCCGTGATTTATTCACTGGCAAGGCGCGTGGCATAGCGACCATTGATATGGAAGGGCATGAAGCCCGTTTAGCCATCTCTGGACTGGATGGTCACGATTTTGAAGGTAATACTATTTATGTCGCTTTGGATAAAGGCCCCAAAGGCGGTCGCGGGCGGCGTTAACCGTCCCGGCGAATCGTAAAAAAAGACCCTGCCTTGGCACAAGGAAGTGCCCAGTGTGTATGAATATCGGATTTTTGCTGAAGCCGTCAAGGCTTTTGCCCCTCAACAGCCTACCGCCACACCTTATTTCGTCAAACGCCGACACCGCCCCGCCTAGCCGTCAAAAAATGTCTTGCGCCAGCCCATTCACCGCTGCGGAAGCCCTTGTCGCTGCAGCCACAGTCCACCCGTTTGCCGCCCGGCAAGTCCAATGCTGTTGAATTAAGGATTTTTTCGTTCGCCCTTAGCGAAGTAAGTCCCGCGCGCGTGGCATGGCGTTGCCAAGAAACAGCCATGCTTTTCGCTGTTTGACGAATTTTTGGTAGTCGGTAAGTTCATGATTTTCCTGCCAGAAAAAAGCTGTTTCTTGAGAGAGCTTGTCGAAGGGTGAGCGAAAAATATTAACCTGTTGATAATTAAGCCGTTCGTGTTGAGGGTTGGCGGCCTTTCCCCCCGGATTACGCCGGAGGGCTTCAGCCGGGTTACGCTGGCCACGACTGACGTAGCCCGGATGCAGCGAAGCGGAATCTGGGGTTGGCGCGGCCCCCCGGATTGCTCCGCAAAGCGGCTCCAACCGGGCTGCGCTGGCTGAATTATCCGCGCTCAATCACCGCGATTTCGTCTGCGGTGAGTTGGTAAAGCGTGTGGATTAGCGCATTGATGGCGCGTTCTTGAACGGCGATTTCAGCTTTAAGCCGGTCGAGTTGGCAGTCCAAGTCAAGAACTTGCTGGCGCAAGCTGGCATTGTCGGTTTGCTTGAGGCGGAGCAGCAGGTCAAGCAATTTACCGGCGGTCATACTGGGGGTGATGCGGTTGGTACGCAACACCTGCCGCCATTGCGCGGCAATCCAAGCCGCTTCGTCTTCGTCGGCAAACACGCTCAAAGTTGAAACGCCTTCGGCTTGCAATATGACTTCACCATCGTCAACGCACACGGTTAGGCGGGCGTTGGGATTGAGGCGCAAAGCCAGTTTTTGCAGCTTGGCATCTAGGGCGGTTTGTTCGGCCTGTTTCGCCCAAGCAGTTAACGCCGCGCCTTTAAGTCCTGCGAGGGCTTCTGGGCTATTTTTAAGTCGGGCAACATCGGGCAAGTCGGACCAAATCCAACGAGGGGATTGCTTGCCGCTGTCGTCGGTCATTTGGCTGTGGGCAAGGCGTTTGTCGAGTTTTTGCAGCGCGTCACGGTAGGCAGTGTGGGTGGTTTGCAGATTTTCGGCGAGTTCGGCGACCTGCTTTTTCTGTTCCGGCGTGGCGTTGGGGATGGGTAGCGGGGCGATGAATTGTGTTTCAATATCAAAATAACCACCCTCTTTTGGTCGCGCTATGCGTTTGAAAATAAACGATAAAACAGCCGAATTCAACATACCCTCCAAAAAATAGAGATGATCCAAGTTTGTTGGCAGTATTCCATATACACGCCCTCCCATAAAAGCAAATCCTCCTACTGAATCAGCGCACACCCTTAATTCTGGAGCCGTGCCAGCAACAAGTAGTTTTGGCAAACTCATTTGTTTAATGCCCTGATTACGGCTAAATTGATACCAACCTCCAACATCAAGCTTTCCCTTTTCTCTGGCTTTTAATTCTTCTTCGCGTTCTGATAAATATTTCCAGCATAACGGGTAGACTGTCTGCAAGTAGCTTTCATCGTATAGCTGACCAGCCTTTTCTCCGACTTTTACATAGGGAAATAAAATAGATTTGTTTGTTAGGGGTAATGCATACCGCTTAGATTCATTACCGGAAATAACGGGGAACATGATTTCCTTTTCAATTTTTCTGGTTTTATTCTGAACTATTGAAGGCGATTCAAATTCAAAATCAATTTCTCCGAATTGATTGGCGATAAACAATGAATCGCCGCCAGTTTTCAACCCTTGAAAAATAGCCGTAGTCAGAGTTTTGTCATCTAGCCGTTTGCAAGTTTTGCCGAGTTTTTCAATCAACGCCTGCTCTGCAATCGGCATAAACTGCCATGCATCCGCCTTGGGCAGTTGTTCATAGGGCAAGGCTTCGACGTTCGCCCAGTCCAGCGCCGCCAAGTCGCTATTGCCTTTCGGCGCAAAGTGCAGCTTGATGCCGTCATTGGCCTTGCCGGTGAAGAATTGCAACGCTGTGTAGGTGATGGCCTCGTCAAAAATCTGGTGGCTTTTAAAATCCACCCACCGCTCCAGTTGGCGGGTGGCGTGGAGCATTTCGCGCAAGCCTGACCCGTATTCGTTCACCGCCCAGACATTCGGCGCGATAAACCCCATGCGCCCGTTAATCTGCAACAAACTGATGCTGTGTTCTATGAAGGGCAGGTAAATGTCGTAATTGCCGGTTTGTGTGCTGAGTAACTTTGGGGGTGGAAGTAGGCCGGAATAAGGTCGTACAGCGACCGTTTCCGGCATTTGGCCTGTCATTTTGCCGGAAACGCCCGCTGGCACGGGCTTATTCCGGCCTACCGTCGATTTCGTGCCAACAGCATCCTCGCTTGTCGATGGGCGACGCGCCTTTACCCAGTAGTCAGTCGCTTCCGGTTGCAGTAGACGCATATTTTGCAGCTTGATGTAAGGCGGATTTCCAATAATCACATCAAAGCCACCAACGGCGAATACCGCCGCGAAGGATTTGGCAAAACTGAACGGATTGATGCGCTGGCGTTGTTCGTCGGTCAACGGGCCAGTGATGGCTTCAATGTCCCAATCGACCAGGCTATTGCCGCAGAGGATATTGTCATCCAAGGATGATAACGGTTGCCCCGGCAAGGCGGTATGCAGCCATAGGGCTAGTTTGGTGATTTCCACCGATTCGGCATTGATGTCCACGCCAAACAGGTTATGCGTCAGAATATTGCCATAGGCTTTGGCGAAGTCGAAAACCTGGGTTTGCCGATGCGCATAGCTGACCCGTTCACGTTCGGACGTAATCCATTCATATTCTTGCAACAGGCGTTTCAGTGCTTGAATCAGGAATGCGCCGCTACCGCACGCCGGGTCAAGCACTTTGATCTGCGACAGCCCTTGTTCATAGCCGTCCAACCAAGCCAAATAGCGGAAACTCAGAGTGCCTTGCTTGACCTTGCCGGTCGTTTTGCCGTGGTCGGCATGGATTTGTGCGGCATCAAGTTGCGCAAAGTCGGCCTCGCCCAAGGCTGCGCGGATTTCTTTAAGGCGCAAGCCCAAGGTCTCTTCGACTATGTAAGCAGTCACCCATTCCGGTGTATAGTAAACCCCGTCGGTTTTACGCTTACTGAGCTTCATCAACGAGGTAGTGCCAGCGGCTTCGGCCTCCATGATTTCAAGGTCGGTAATCGACTGCTCGAAAATCCGCCCCAACGTATAAAGCCCGATGGCATTCTCCCCGCCGTCTTCAACGCCAAAGTTGTAGTTGGCTGCAAAGTACAGCAAGTTGTTCTGATGGCTTTGCAACGCGGGAGCATCGCTGCCTTGGTTGGGTGTGCAAAAAACTTTATTGGGAACGCTAAGGCCATCTAGTGCGGTGTCTTCTGCAAACAAGCCGCCATTAAAGCGGTTGATGGAGTGCGGTTTGAAAGGTGTGCCGTCCCGCATGGCGCGAAACAGACGCTTAATTTTGGCATCCCAAAGCCCGGTGTCGTCGGGGTCAAAATTCGCGTCTTGGCTTTCTTTGATGAGAATATCCCGCAACAGGTTGATGGGGAAATCCAGCCGCTGCCCCATGTCTTCGCAAAACAACACGAATAAAAAACGGTCGAGTAACTTTTGGCTCAGGCGAACCAATTGGCGAGGGTTGTCCCGATAGTTGGGATTATGCATCAGCAAGGTTTGGTAAAGCCCGGCCCGATAGTCGCGGTATTCAAAGTAAAAACCCTTTTCCAGCTTGCTTTCCCGCACTCGCTGCGCAGACAGCAAGGCTTGCAGAGGCGATTCGCCGCTGCGGTTCAATAGCCAATCGCGGTGAAACAGGCGGCTAAACAAGAAACGTTGACGGCGGGCGTTTTCGGTTTTGCCCAGCAAGTCGGCAATGACAAAGCACTCGTACTGTTGCGGCATACGGGGTTTCCAATACAAGCGGAATTCCTGCATGTCGGTGACGATGCCCCAAGTGGGTTGGATTTTTTCATTGCCGAAAGGGGTGAACTGCTCGCTGGCGAATTTGAGATAATCGGCGCATTGCTTGACCGGGGAGCGGTCGTTGCCTTTGCGGTGTTGCGCCTTGTCCAAGCCGGAGCGGACATCTTTAAATTCGCCAAGCACTTGCGGGGTGCTGGGAAATTCTGGATTGCCAAACCAACCTAGCGCCAAATCCGCCTTGCCCTGACCGCCGTTTTGACCGGCCTTGTCGATGGGGAATTGAGGTTCCAAGGTGTAGCCTAAACCTTTGGCTTGTGCGCCGGAGAGGGTGTAGCCCCATAGATCGACAAAAAAAGTTTGAACGAAACCACTTTCAGAGACGGTTTCTATTTGGAAGTGTTTTTCCGTCCAGTGGCTAAGTTTTTCAATAAGCCGGTTGTCCTGCCCGTTGGCGCAGTAATCGGCATAGTCATTAGCCCATACCGAAAGCAGAAAAGCCTCCGAGAAAAGCGGCAATCGTTGCACCGGATTGGATAGGTTTTGTGGGTTCATCAATCTTTTAGTAGGCAAGCCAGCGTAGCCCGGATGAAGCGATAGATGCCATCTGGATATTCATCCATGGAAAAAGTGTTAAAAATAAGACAAATGAACGTGCAGACTATAGTATTTTCCCGGTTTTGTCCATGCCACGAATGCCCTTTCGCGACTTTTCCCATGAGTTGACAAGGCTTTGGCGCAACGGCATGATAGGGTCTAAGCGCATGTCAAGTTGCATTCGCTTCCCACCCACCACACAATTTCATTCCACCCATTGAGAGGTTTGCAAATATGGGGCAATTCTTTCCTAACGGCATCGCCCATTACCTCGCGGGCGGTTTGACCATCGGCGCGGCGGTTGGGCTGTTGTTCGTCACCACGGGCTTGATCGGCGGCATGAGCACCGTGTACAGTTCGACTTGGTCGTTCTTTTCAAACCATCCTTTCTTTCAACGGGAGAACCTTGTCGGCAGCCGTGAGTGGCGGCTCGCTTACGCCGCCGGGCTGGTGCTGGGCGGTGTCATTTGGCTGGTTTGGCTCGGGGCGGGTACATGGCAGACGGGTGTGCCGATTTGGCAGCTTGTTTTGGGCGGGTTTCTCGTCGGGTTTGGTGCCCGCTTGTCCAATGGCTGCACCTCCGGCCACGGCATCTGCGGCATGGCATCCCTGCAATTACCCTCGCTTTTGGCCGTGTTGACATTCCTCGCGACGGGGATTGTCACCGCGCAACTGGTGGCATGGATGGGAGGCCACTGATGAAAAGCACCCCGTTATTCTGGGCATTGGTCGCCGGCGTTTTGTTCGGCTTCGGTTTGTCACTGTCCGCCACGGTCCGCCCGGAAGTCGTATTGAGTTTCTTAAGGTTTAAAGACTTCGGCTTGTTGCTGGTTTTGGGTGGCGCGGTGACTGTCGCACTACTGGTCTTTCAACTCACGCCCCGACTGTTGGACAAACCCTGGTTCGGGCAAGCCTTTGCCAAGCACCCTTCCACACTCAATGCCCGCACAATAGGCGGCGCAGCTATTTTCGGCATTGGTTGGGGTTTATGCGGTGTTTGCCCTGGCCCCGCCATCGCCGGCTTGGGTTCGGGAAACTGGCCGTTGCTGGCAGCGCTGGTGGCGATATTCGCCGGGGCTTGGGTGCAAGGGCGCTTTTTTGGGCGTTGAACCGACAGATTAAACTTACGGTTCGCTCCAATTCAAATAATGCAGGTTGCCGAGGCATGGGCCGCTAACCAGCCGTTGCAAAGCCTCTGCCTCGGGCAAGTCGCCTCCGCCCACTCCCGGCGAACGCAGACCCTCCCCCAGCCATGCCGACGGTATCTGCACCGTGAATTGCTGAAAAATCAGCTAATTCTTGACTGGGCTGCCCTTTATCAGGGATAATGCCCTCTTTTTTGGCCTTATCCGTCCCCCGATCCCCGCAATGACAGGCATCTTTGCCGAAGACGAAATTTTAGTTTCAATCCGTAATCTGGTTTTTTTTCGCGGCGGCAGGAAAATTTTCGATGGCGTGAATCTTGACATACCCCGTGGGAAGATTACTGCGATCATGGGCCCTAGCGGGACTGGCAAAACCACCCTGCTTAAACTCATCGGCGGGCAACTTCGGCCCGCTGCGGGTCGCGTGGATGTGGAAGGCCGTATTGTCCACGAGCAAGGGCGCAAGGATTTATACGAGATGCGTAAACGCATGGGCATGCTGTTCCAAAGCGGTGCGCTGCTGACCGATCTGAACGTGTTTGAAAACGTCGCCTTCCCCCTGCGCGAACACACCCGCCTTCCCGAAGCAATGATTCGCTCGTTGGTGCTGATGAAACTCGAAGCCGTGGGTTTGCGCGGGGCCAGGCATCTGATGCCGGGCGAATTGTCTGGCGGCATGGCCCGGCGTGTGGCGCTGGCGCGGGCTATCGTGCTTGATCCAATGATGATTATGTACGACGAGCCATTCACCGGGCAGGACCCGATTTCCATGGGGGTGCTGGTGAAGTTGATCCACAATTTGAACCACGGTTTGGGTTTGACCAGCGTGGTGGTTTCCCACGACGTAAGGGAGACGGTGGCCATCGCCGATTATGTTTATCTCATTTCAGAGGGCAAGGTGGTCGCACAGGGGACAGCCGAGGAGATAGAGCAGACCCCGTCACCTTGGATTCGCCAGTTCATGCATGGGGAAGCCGACGGACCGGTGCCGTTTCATTTCCCAGCGCCGGATTACGCGGAGGATCTCTTGGGTTCGCGAAAACCGCAATGGCATCAATAGACTTTTATTACCGACACATGCTGGAATTTATTCAAAGAATTGGACAAAACACGTTGGCACGCTTGGAAAAGCTGGGCCGGTCGTGTTTGTTCATGTTGCATGTACTGACCGGGTTTCCCGATATTTTCCTGAGATTCAGGCTTCTGGTCGCACAGATTTATTCGGTCGGTGTGCTGAGCATCCTCATCATCAGCGTTTCCGGTCTATTTGTCGGCATGGTCTTGAGCTTGCAGGGTTATAACGTATTGTCCGATTTCGGTGCTGAGCAAACCTTGGGCGTCATGGTGGCGGCCTCGCTGGTGAGGGAGTTGGGCCCGGTGGTCACGGCGTTGTTATTCGCGGGCCGGGCGGGTTCTGCGCTCACCGCCGAAATCGGCCTGATGAAAGCAACCGAGCAATTGTCAGGCATGGAGATGATGGCAGTGGATCCGTTGCGCCGCATTATCTCGCCGCGCTTTTTCGCCGGGGTCATATCCATGCCGCTGCTGGCCGCGCTGTTCAGCATGATCGGTATCATCGGCGGGTATTTCGTCGGCGTGGGGCTGTTGGGCGTGGACGAAGGGGCTTTCTGGTCGCAGATGCGGGCGAAAATTGATTTTTACGACGACATCGTCAACGGTGTCTTCAAGAGTTTAGTGTTTGGCGTGGTCGTGACTTGGATAGCGGTGTTCGAAGGGTATGACGCACTGCCGACCTCCGAGGGGGTTGGCCGGGCGACGACACGTTCCGTTGTATATTCTGCCTTGGCCGTGTTGGCCTCGGATTTCGTGCTGACCGCAATGATGTATGGGGACATTTGATGCAGCAATCTAAGACATTGGAAACATGGGTCGGCCTGTTTGTCGTTTTGGGCATGGTCAGCCTGTTTTTCTTGGCGATGAAGGTCAGCAACTTGGCCGACTTGCAAGTTAAGGACGATAGTTACAAGCTGTTAGCCCGCTTCCAGAATGTGGGAAGCCTTAGGGTTCGCGCCCCGGTATCCATGGCGGGGGTGCGCGTGGGCCGGGTCAGTTCGATACATTTTGACAATAAGACCTATGAAGCCTTGGTTGAAATGCATATCGAACCGCAATTCAACACAATCCCCGTTGACACCACCGCGAATATCCTAACGGCGGGATTGCTCGGCGAGCAATACATTGGCCTGAGTGCCGGGGGGGACGGGGAGTTTCTCAAGAACGGGGATGAAATCGAGTTGAGCCAGTCGGCCTTGGTGTTGGAAGAGGTGATAAGCCGGTTCCTGTTCAACAAGGCGGAGAGCGGTGCGGAGAAAAAGGACTCCCCTCTGGTGAACACCGCTGAGGAACCGGCTGAGCATGATCTGCACGGAATCCAAGCGGCGACATCGGTCAAGCCCAAGCCGTCGGCAAAAACCAAGGAAAAGCCGGCCAGCACCAAACAGAAATCTGTTCCTTTACCAACAGCGGAAAAAGCCGAGTCCGATCCCTTGCGCAAGCCAAAAGCACAGCCCGAAAGGGCTTCGGAAGATGCCCGCGCCGGGCATAAGGCGAAGGCCGCTTCGACGAAAGGCGGCGGGGAAAGGGATGCCGACCACAAAAACAAGCCAGGGGCAAGATGATGGGTCCCCCTATTTTTTTAATGCTAAAGCCATTGTCCATGAAACCAACAAAATTCTTGTTTGAGATAAGCCAGGAAGATTCCGGTCGATTCAGACTCGAAGGTGAGTTGAGCTTTGTATCGGTTCTTGCGGCGATGAAAAAAACGGCGGGTTATTTCGCTTCGCCCGTCGACAAGATGGTCTTCGATCTGGCTGGAATCACCAAAGCCGACAGCGCGGGGCTTGCCTTGTTGTTGGAATGGCTACGGCTGGCGGGTCAAGGCGGAGTAGACCTGCATTACGTCAACCTACCCGGCCAACTGCTGGCCATGGCCCATGTGGCCGGGGTCGATGACATTCTTATCATTGATTAAACCTAAGAGCCTAAGTCTTTTGACGCGGCTGTAACACATAGAGTAATGACGAATGGATAAATTGCTTATCACTGGCGGCAATCCCTTGTTTGGGGAGTTGCGCATGTCCGGGGCCAAAAATGCCGCGTTGCCCATACTGGCGGCAACCTTGCTGTCGGAAAAGCCGGTACTCATCGGCAACGTGCCGCATCTGCACGACATCACCACGACGATGGAATTGCTCGGTCGCATGGGGGTGCATCTGGTAATCGACGAAAAACTCAATATCGAGGTGGATTCCAGTTCGATCCAAACCTTTTACGCCCCCTACGAGTTGGTCAAAACCATGCGCGCCTCCATTCTGGTGCTGGGACCCTTGGTGGCGCGTTTTGGCAAGGCCGAGGTATCGCTGCCCGGCGGCTGCGCCATCGGCACCCGGCCCGTGAATATCCATCTGGAAGGTTTGACCGCCATGGGTGCTGACATCAGCGTCAGCAACGGCTACATCCATGCCACCGCCAAGAGGCTAAGGGGCTGTCGCTTGGTGCTGGACTTGGTGACCGTCACCGGCACCGAAAACTTGATGATGGCTGCGGCCCTCGCCGATGGGGTGACCATCATTGAAAACGCCGCACGCGAGCCTGAGGTGGTTGACCTAGCGAATTTTCTCAACGCCATGGGAGCTAAAATCCACGGTGCCGGCACGGATATTTTGGAAATCGAAGGTGTCGAGTCGCTGTCTGGGGAAGGTCTGCATTATCAAATTTTGCCTGACCGTATCGAGACCGGCACCTATTTGGTGGCGGCGGCCATGACCGGTGGCAAGGTCAAGCTGAAGAACACCCGACCCGACCTGCTGGATGCAGTCATCGAAAAGTTACTTGAGGCGGGGGCATTGATCGAATGCGGCGATTCATGGATAGAGCTGGACATGCAAGGCAGGAGGCCAAAGTCAGTTTCCATGCACACTGCGCCATATCCTGCCTTCCCGACCGACATGCAGGCCCAATTCACCGCCATGAATGCAATTGCCGAGGGTGTTGGGGTCATCACGGAAACAGTCTTCGAGAACCGCTTCATGCATGTGCAGGAAATGCAGCGCATGGGGGCGAACATCAAGTTGGAGTCCAACACCGCCATCGTGCGAGGAGTGGAAAAGTTGACCGGCGCCCCAGTCATGGCAACCGACCTGCGCGCTTCCGCAAGCCTAGTGCTGGCCGGTCTGGTGGCCGAAGGGCAGACCGTGGTGGAACGCATTTACCATATTGATCGCGGCTATGAGTGCATCGAGGAAAAGCTTTCCCAACTGGGCGCGGAAATCCGGCGCATTCCCCAATGAGTCATTCCATGTTTAAATATTGCAGGGGCGAATTCATTCGCCAACGGGCGGTTAAAGCCGCCCCTACCTATAAGCTTTGAAATGGAATTGGAATAATACATACATGCTAACCATAGCCATTTCCAAAGGGAGAATCTATGAGGAAGCCATGCCGCTTTTGGCTGCCGCCGATATCATACCGACGGTGGATCCGGAAAAAAGTCGCAAGCTGATTCTGCCGACCAGCCGGGAAGACGTGCAATTGCTAGTGATCCGCGCCGCCGATGTGCCGACTTATGTGGAATACGGCGCGGCAGATATTGGCATAGCCGGCAAGGATGTCCTCGTCGAATACGGGGCCGCAGGTCTTTACGAACCCTTGGACCTGGGGATTGCCAAGTGCCGCTTGATGACAGCAGCCCGCGTAGGGGCTAACCTAGCGGGTAAGCGAATGCGCGTTGCAACGAAATATGTCAAGACCGCCCAGCGCTATTTTGCCAACAAAGGCTTGCAAGTGGAGGTCATCAAACTCTACGGTTCCATGGAATTGGCGCCCCTAGTGGGCTTGGCCGATTGCATAGTCGATTTGGTGGACACGGGCAACACGCTGAAGGCCAATGGCATGGAACCTAGGGATTTGATTATGGACGTAAGCAGCCGCCTCGTAGTCAACAAAGCGGCGATGAAGATGAAGCACCAAGCGGTCACCGAATTTATCCGGCAGTTGAGCCTTAAAGTTTCCAGTCCTTCATTTGCAGCGAGAGAACAATGAAAGAATATATAATCGCCAGACTGAATGTGCAGGACGAGGATTTTCCAGACAGCCTTAACCATCTATTGGCTTGGGACGAACTGTCCAATGCCACGATTCATCATCGGGTAAGTGAGATCATCGCTCGCGTCAAGAGCGAGGGCGATGCCGCCTTGATCGAGTTCACCGGACGTTTTGACCATTTCCGGGTTACCAAGGCAGACGAATTGGAACTGAGCCGCGATGTGCTGAAAACGGCTTCGGTGAATTTGCCCAAGGAGCAAGCTGCGGCACTTGAGAAAGCCAGCGGTCGCATACGCGCCTATGCGGAACGGCAGAAGCTAGAGTCATGGCGCTATGCAGAAGCCGATGGCACGGTACTCGGGCAGCAAGTCACCCCATTGGACAGGGTGGGTGTTTATGTACCCGGAGGCAAGGCAGCCTATCCTTCCTCGGTATTGATGAACGTCATTCCCGCGAAGGTGGCCGGCGTTGCAGAAATTATCATGGTCGTGCCTACGCCACACGGGGAAGTCAACGAACTGGTCTTGGCAGCAGCCTATCTGTCCGGGGTGGATCGTGTATTTCGCGTCGGTGGAGCGCAGGCGGTGGCTGCCTTGGCTTATGGAACCGCCAGCATACCCCGCGTGGACAAGATCGTCGGCCCCGGCAACATCTATGTTGCCACCGCAAAGAAATTGGTTTTCGGGCAATGTGGCATTGACATGATTGCCGGGCCATCGGAAATCCTAGTCATCAGTGACGGACTGACCAATCCTGATTGGATCGCCATGGATCTATTTTCACAAGCTGAGCATGATGAAGATGCACAAGCGATTTTAGTCAGCCCGGATCAAGCTCATCTGGATGCGGTGGAGGTCAGCATCGCCAAACTGTTGCCCACCATGGAGCGCAAGGATGTGATAAAGGCATCGTTGGGAGGTCGGGGCGCGATGATCCTTGTCAAGAATTTGGAGCAGGCGGCGGAAGTGGCCAATCGCATCGCCCCTGAACATCTTGAACTCTCGGTGGAGGAACCGGAGAGCCTGGTCAAGTTGATACGCAACGCCGGAGCCATCTTCATGGGAAGGTACACCGCCGAGGCGCTGGGTGATTATTGTGCCGGACCCAACCATGTATTACCGACTGCCGGCACAGCCAGATTTTCATCGCCTTTGGGTGTCTATGATTTTCAGAAGCGATCCAGCCTGATTTTCTGTTCACCGGGAGGTGCGGGCAAATTGGCCAAAACCGCCTCGGTGCTGGCCCGTGGCGAGGGACTCACGGCCCACGCCCGCTCCGCCGAATTCAGAATCAACGGCTAACCTAGGGCCAATGAAAAACATAGAAGGCAAAGTCAGTGAGTTGTTGCGTCCAGAAGTCCTTGCCTTGTCCGCCTACCCTGTGCAGGATTCAACGGGGCTGATCAAATTGGATGCGATGGAAAACCCCTACACTTGGCCCAAGGCAATGGTTGATGAGTGGCTGGAAGATTTGCGCAGTGCTAAAATCAACCGCTACCCCGACCCCGCCGCAGATCGTTTGAGAGCGACCCTGCGGATCGCCAACGGCGTACCGGAGGAAGCTGATCTGATGCTGGGCAACGGCTCGGACGAGCTTATCCAGATCATTCTCATGGGACTGGGGGGCGAAGACTCGGTTGTGTTGGCACCGCAGCCGACTTTCGTCATGTACAGGCAGATTGCCGTGAGCTTAGGGTTGCGTTTCGTCGGGGTTGACCTCAACGGAAAAGATTTTTCTGTGGACATGGATGCCATGCGGGTTGCCATTGATCTGCATCAACCCAAAGTGATTTTTCTCGCCTACCCCAACAACCCGACTGGAAACGACTTTGCAAGCGATGATATGGTCGGGATACTGCGCATCGCGCCTGGGCTGGTGGTGGTGGATGAAGCCTATGCGCCTTTTGCAGACGCTACATTCATGCCGAAGTTACGGGAATTCCCCAACCTTTTGGTCATGCGGACACTCTCCAAACTAGGCTTGGCCGGGCTGCGCCTGGGGTTTCTGGTTGGCCATCCGGCTTGGATAAGCCAGTTGGACAAATTGCGGCTACCGTACAACATTAACGTGTTGACGCAGCAAACGGCGGAATTTGCGTTGTCAAAACATGCCGTGTTCGACGCTCAGGTTGAGTGCATACGCCGTGACCGTGAGCGGTTGGCAACACAATTGGCAGCCTTGCCCGTGAAAGTTTTCCCCAGCCAGGCCAATTTTGTCAGCTTCAGGTTACTGGAAAAAGATGCCTTTGAGGTTTTTGAGAGGCTAAAACAAGCGGGGGTGCTAATAAAAAATTTAAGTCCGGCAGGGGGGCTTCTACGAAATTGTTTGCGGGTTACCGTTGGCTTATCCGATGAAAATCAAAGGTTTATTGATGCACTCACAGAAATATTGTAGAGCTGAGCGCAATCCGCCAACGTTGCCAAGGCGGCAATGGGACAATTCCCGATTGTTTCGGCGCGAAGATGTCCATACAATATGGACTTACCGTTTAAAAAATCAAAAACAACGCGAATAACTGTCATGGTTTGCAAAGAGGAATACCAAATGAGTGACAATGGCGTGGACACTAGCAAGCGCTGGTTCCTGACCAAGGCGGCGGCGATGGTCGGAGCGGCGGGTGCGGCTATTGCCGCAGTGCCGTTCATATCCTCCATGCAGCCGAGCGAAAAGGCACAGGCCGCCGGATCACCGGTTGAAGTTGACATAACCAAACTGGAGCAGGGCCAAATGATCCGGGTCATGTGGCGGGGTAAACCAGTCTGGATCGTCCAGCGGACGCAAGAATCGCTCGGTTCATTGCCAAAGTTGGAACCGAAACTGCGCGATCCTAATTCGGATGAGTCCGAACAGCCTGAATCGGCGAAGAACGAATACCGTTCGTTTAAACCGGAAATCTTAGTTGCATTGGGCGTGTGTACGCATCTAGGCTGCTCGCCCTCCTACCGGCCCGAGGTCGCGCCCGCCGACTTGGGCCCAGACTGGCTAGGCGGTTTCTTTTGCCCCTGCCATGGCTCCAGTTTCGACCTTGCGGGTCGCGTGTACAAAGGCGTACCCGCACCGAGAAACCTGGATATCCCCCCCCACCAGTATCTTAGTGATACGCGGTTGTTAATAGGAGAGAATGCCTAATGGCCTCGGAAAAAGCCAAATCATCCCTTTTGGGCTGGATCGATGAACGTTTCCCGCTCAGTTCGTTTATAAGCGAACATCTGGTCAAATATTACGCCCCGAAGAATTTCAACTTTCTCTATTTCTTCGGTTCGCTGGCCCTTGTGGTGCTGGTCATGCAGATTCTGACCGGAATCTTTCTGACCATGAACTACAAGCCCGATGCCAAGCTGGCATTCGATTCGGTCGAATACATCATGCGCGACGTGAGTTGGGGCTGGCTGATCCGCTATATGCACTCAACTGGCTCATCGGCGTTCTTCATTGTGGTCTACCTGCACATGTTTAGGGCATTGTTCTACGGTTCGTACAAAAAACCCCGCGAATTGCTGTGGCTGTTTGGCATGGTGATTTTCGTGCTGTTGATGGCCGAAGCCTTCATGGGTTATCTGTTGCCTTGGGGGCAGATGTCCTTTTGGGGGGCGCAGGTGATTATCTCCCTGTTCAGCGCCATCCCTGTGGTGGGCGAAGATATAGCCCTGCTGATTCGGGGTGATTATGTCATCGCCGATGCCACGCTGAACCGTTTTTTTGCCTTCCATGTCATCGCCGTGCCCTTGGCGTTGGTCGGCTTGGTCGTGTTGCACCTAGCGGCCCTGCATACGGTGGGGTCCAATAATCCTGACGGAATCGAGATCAAGAAAAACAAGGATGAAAACGGCATTCCAAAAGACGGCATTCCGTTCCACCCTTACTACACGGTCAAGGATTTGTTTGGCCTCAGTGTGTTCTTGCTTGTGTTTGCGTTGATCATGTTCTATTGGCCGGATCTTGGCGGATACTTCCTTGAGGCCCCCAATTTTGAGCCAGCCGATCCGATGCGCACACCTGAGCATATTGCCCCGGTTTGGTATTTCACTCCTTTTTACTCCGTTCTGCGTGCCGTGCCAGACAAGCTCGGCGGGGTCATTGCCATGGGCGGTTCGATTGTGGTGCTCTTTATCCTGCCTTGGCTGGATCGCGGCGAGGTCAAGTCCATACGCTACCGTAGCGGAATCTTTAAAATCGCGTTGCTGCTTTTTGTCATTAGTTTCATTGCGCTGGGCATTCTGGGCACCCGGCCTGCGACACCTACTGCCACCCTGTTTGCGAGATTCTTTTCGGCGATATATTTTCTTTTCTTCCTGACCTTGCCGATTTATTCGACTCGGGAAAAAACCAAACCGTTGCCAGAAAGATTGACACACGCCATCATTCCATTGGAACAGCGTGAAGGTTGGCATTGGAGTTTGGTTCGTCGACTCTTGGCTTGGGTCATGGCCACCGAAGCTTATCGTCGCTTACAGGAAGTCGTTGTAGGCTACGTTGAAAAAGCCAATGGCTATGTGGAAGAAATCAAAAAGAAATATTGCAAATGACACCCATGAAAACCATTATCGCGCTGGTGATTTTTGCCTTTTCCTTCGGGGCGCAGGCTGTTGAAGGGGGCTTTCCCTTGCAAAAGGCGGACGTAGACGTATTCGATCTGGAATCTGTGCGCCGGGGCGCCGGCTACTTTGTCGATTATTGCTTGGGTTGCCATTCGATCAAGCATTTGCGCTACTCCCGACTGGGCAAGGATTTGGCAATCAAGGACGAAGTTCTGCGTAACGACATCATGCCGGAGGGGGCCAAAGTCCACGAAAGCTTCTTGACTGCGATGCATCCCGACGATGCCATAAATTGGTTCGGGGTTGCCCCTCCCGACCTTTCCTTGGTTGCTCGCGCCCGGGGCGCGGACTGGCTTTACAGCTATTTAAAAGGCTTTTACATTGACCGGTCTCCAACACGCCCAACCGGGGTAAACAATCTTTATTTCAAAGATGTCGCCATGCCCAACGTGTTTTGGGATTTGCAGGGCCTACAGAAGCCCATCATCGCGGCGCACGAAGGGAGTCAAGTAATCGAGCGTCTTGAAAAAGCCACCAAGGGCAAAATGTCCGACGATGAGTTCGACCGGACAATGTCAGACTTGGTCACATTCCTCGTTTATGCGGCAGAACCAGCACAGTACTCACGCCTGAGTTTGGGCAAATACGTCATCTTCTTTCTCTTGGTCTTGGCTGTTATTCTTTTCAAGCTTAAGAAAGAATATTGGAAGGACATCGAATAGGCTTTTCATGTTAAAATGCCCCCGAATCGCCGGATAACGGTAGTCTTACTCGGGGGCCTGAGCCTTTTGTCACCCCCGTTCGGTGGTTAAACCGAAGCCATATCACCCTTTTTCCGGAATGCGGCGTAAAGCGTCTAAGGCAACCGTGTTTATTCCTTCGTCACTCGTGAGGTGTTGAGCTTGGCAACTGTGGTCAGTCGCAAATCCGTGATGACTCTTTTCTGTTCTCCTACATGCGCTTACAGCCATAGGACGCGATTTGTCCTATGGGAAAAGGGTATTTCTGCGGATATTGAATATATTGATGTTCAACATCCTCCTGAGGATTTGATCGAGCTTAACCCTAATGGGACCACACCGACCATGGTCGATAGGGATTTGGTGCTTTACGATCCAAATATCATCATGGAATACTTGGATGAGCGATTTCCCCACCCCCCCCTGCATCCGATGGATCCGGTGTCCCGCGCCCGCGCCCGCATGATGATACATCGCATTGATAAGGATTGGTTCAGGCTGATGGATGAAATTATAAAGTTGTCTGACAAAAAGGCCGCCAAACCCCGGAAAGTGCTGCGCGAGAGCCTGATTGCATCCATCCCGCTATTTGCCGCCAAGGTTTTTTTCTTGAGCGATGAGTTTTCCCTAGTGGATTGTGCGATAGGTCCTCTGCTCTGGCGCTTGCCCATGCTAGGGATTGAATTGCCAAAGCATGCGGAGCCTATCAAATCTTATGCGGCACGCCTGTTTGAACGCGAGGGCTTTCAGCAAAGCCTGAGCGAATATGAAAGCGAGTACCCCAGCCTCACCGACTATTAAACATCCTGATGAATCCGCTGAAACCTTATTTGATTCGTGCAGTATATGACTGGTGCATTGATGGCAATCTTACACCTTACCTTCTTGTCAGTGCCGAGATGAGCGATGTTATTGTTCCCCGCCAGTCCGTGCAAGACGGTCGCATTGTGTTGAATCTGAGACCTCAGGCTGTGCATAATTTGGCCTTTGGAGACAATTACGTCGAATTCAACGCCCGTTTTGGAGGTTCGCCCATGCATGTGAAAATACCCATTAGGGCCGTACTGGCGATCTATTCCTATGAGAACGGGCAAGGCATGGTATTTGACGGGAATGAAGAGGGCGAACCCTCGCCAACAACCCCGACTACAACTGAAATTGCTGAAACCAAACCGGCAAAAAAGAGGCCCGTACTGAAAGTGGTGAAATAAAACGGCGCGGCTATCAGTTGTTTTCAGCCATTCGGCCATGAAGAACAGAGCATAATGATGTTAATATGCCAACGCTCAAACCCCGACAATGGCCATGACTGGATTCTTGGTTTGGTGGCCTTGCTGTGGTTTGCCATGCAATTGGGCGAGTGTCCGTCCGGGTCAAGCCGATAGCCTTTAAAGCCGATGAAAAAGATAAGCGTATTGTTCGTTTGCATGGGCAATATATGCCGTTCCCCAACTGCCGAAGGCGTGTTTCAGAAAATGGTGCATGATGGGGGGTTGGCGGAATGGTTTGAGATAGACTCGGCCGGTACCCATGCCTACCATGTCGGCAGCCCCCCCGATGAGCGTGCGCAAAAAGCGGCACTGGCACGCGGCGTTGACCTAGCCAATCTCCGCGCCCGCCAAGTGAGCCATGCTGATTTTGAATCCTTTGACCACATCTTGGTGATGGATCGGCAGAATTACGATACCCTGATGTTCGTCTGCCCTAGAAACCATTCCCATAAGCTCAAGTTGTTTCTCGAATATGCCCCAGGCTTGAAAAACGTCGAAGTCCCCGACCCATACTATGGCGGCGACAAGGGCTTTGAGCGGGTGTTGGATTTAGTGGAACAGGCATCGGCAGGTTTCTTGGCATCGGTGAGTCAAGGCATTCGGTAAAAAAATGGCTACGCATCCATGCTCCCGCCTTTCTTGCCACCCTTGCGCTTGCCAAAAATACCAAACATCGCGACAGCGGCAATGGCGATGATTTTGCCGAATTTGGCAATAAGCACCGAGGCCAAGGCAACCAAACCGAACTTCTTGGCAACTAGCGCACCGCCCACCAAGGCGGCCAAACCAAATTCGGCGGCATGGTCGGTTTCGGCGTTAAAGTCCTCGTAACGTTTGCCTTGATTGAAGTCCAATGATGCCAGCAGGCTTTTTGCGATGGGTTTGCGCTGTTCCAACTCATTGCTGGCAGTCACCAAGTTCAAGCTGAAAAATCCCTCGCGCCCTAGGGCGTAGGTGTTGTAATTGACGCTTTGCGGTTCGTCTGGCGGCGCACCCCGGTTGCTGACGGTCAAGGCCCAAACCAAGCGATGGTCTGCGGCAACATAATCGGGGGGTTCGGCCCATCCGAGTATGTCCAATTCGGGAACGCCACGGCTTGCACGGGTCTTATTTGTTTCCCCAGTGCTTTCTTTAATACTGTTGAGCAAATCATCGACATTCCAACTCTTGGCGTCGTCATCTTTGATGTAGCCAGACTTCTCGAAGGAAAGTGAAGCCACCCAATCCACAGCGTCTCCTTCGGGCAGGATCAATCCTAGGAAACTTTCATCCACACGATTGCCCATGGCACCCATAAAACGCGATGCCGCCGGGTTAGGGACAAAGGCGTAGCCTTTCGGCAAATGCAAAATGGCTTGGTCAAGAAAGGGAATATCGACTGGCCCATATTGCCGGGATGCCTTCATGTCCTGTGATGCGGCCTCGAACTCGCGCTGCAAAGCCTCCCTAGGGTCGGCATTGTTTTCAGCTTGCCCTTCGGCATGGGCGCAGGGCGGCAGCAATAAAATCAGGGCCGGCAACAACAGAATCCGAATATAGGTTGGAAGCATGGTTTTCTCGATGATTGCTTATAAGGTGAATGTTACGGTGTTGAACGGTGGATTGGCATCAATCAAAGCTTGCTTTTCACCATCGCATAAACTTCAGCAACGGAGATGTCATTGCCGGCCAACAAGGCATTGATTTGGATCAGACGATCTTGGGTAAAAGTTTCGTCATTGATCGCGCCGACATTGACAAAGACATTCAACGCAGCGCTTTTCAGTGCGGCATGACCGGCCAGAACGGCCACACCCGCATCGCTGACGACATTCTTGTTTCCCTTCCCGGCGACTATCCGGCTAAGCGCAATCACCTCGGCACACGCCTTCGCGCAGGCCAAAGGAACGTCGGTGGCAGCTTTCAAGGCGGCTTGAATTGCATCGCCACGCATCTGCTTCTCCTCGGCGTTTTCCTTGGGCATCCCATAAGCTTCCATGACTTGGCCAAACACATCCACATCGGCACGGATCATATCAGTCAAAAGGGTTCTGATGGATTCGGACTTTACCAAAACTATCTCGATTTCCCCTTGCACATCCGCATAATTTTTCTTGCCTAGGGTCAGGTTGCACACCATGCTGACTAGGGCTGCCCCCATCGCACCCATGATGGCCGCCGAACTGCCACCGCCCGGAGTCGGTGCCTTGCTGGCGAGTTCATCGAGAAATTGCTGTATCGGCTTGCCTTTTATCATGCGAATGCTCTCCTGATTGGACGCTGAATGCTTTAAAATAGGCTATTGATTATAAAGCAGCGTCTAAGCGGGAGCTAAAACTTCTGCGTAACTGCCAGAGAATATATAATTGCCACCATTATGGATCAAACCAAGATGCAGTGCCGACAATGCCCAATCATGCAATAATAGGATAAACGATGAAAAAACTATTGTTCCAGTTCGACACCGACCCCCGTCCATCGGCATTCGACACCGTGGTTGCCTATGACGGCGGGGCCGACCACGTCATCTGCCATGGAGGATTGACACCGGGGAATATAGGGGCACTAGTGGATGGGATCATTTTCACCCGCGCGCCCAAGGACAAGAAAAATACCGCCCTCTTTATCGGCGGCAGCAATATGGCCGCCGGACAGGCATTATTGCAGGCAATCACCAATCAGTTTTTTGGCAACTTCCGTGTCTCCGTGATGCTAGATAGCAATGGCAGCAACACCACGGCGGCGGCGGCCGTCGCCAAACTGGCCGGAAGCGGGGCCATCACCGGTAAAAAAGCCGTGGTCTTGGCTGGCACTGGCCCGGTGGGGCAGCGTGCCGCCATTCTACTGGCCATGGAAGGGGCTGCCGAGGTCATCATCACCTCCCGCCAATTGGCCCAAGCTGAAAAGGCTTGCATCGACATGAAGGCGCGTTTTGGCATCGAATTGACACCTGCCGCTGCCGCCGACATCGAAACACGCACCCAAATCATCGAAGGGGCGCACATTGTCTTCGCCACTGGCGCAGCGGGGGTTGAATTGCTGAAAGAGGAACACTGGCGTGAAAGCCCGACTCTGGAATTGATCGCCGATGCCAACACCACCCCTCCCCTTGGGATAGGTGGCATGGATATGATGGACCGTGGCGCACTTCGCCATGGTAAGATTACTTGGGGGGCGCTGGGGTTTGGCAACTTTAAGCTGGCCCTGCAACGTGCCAGCATCGCCCGCTTGTTCGAACAGAACGATCTGATCCTGGACGCCGAAGAAGTTTTTAAGACCGCCAAAGAAATGGCTTAAACCAACGGAGAAAACCATGCCTGAATTTAAAAGATACCTGTGTGTCGTCTGTGGCTTCATCTATGACGAGGAATTGGGTGATCCCGATTCCAACCTGCAAGCAGGAACCCGCTGGGTGGACATACCCGAGGATTGGGTTTGCCCGGATTGCGGAGCCAGCAAGGATGATTTCGAGTTGATTGTCGGTTAAGCGGAACACCCCATGCCAAAGCACATTGCCGTCATTGGATCGGGCATCGCCGGTGTCACCTTTGCCGAGGAAATCCGCAAGATCGAGCGGCAACTCTATGTCACCTTGCTGACGCGGGAAACCGTGGGCTATTATTCAAGGCCCTTACTTTCCCATGGCTTCAGCCGGGGCGACATCGAAACCAAGATAGTGCTTAAATCATTCGCCGCCCTAGCCGCCAGCAATATTGCCGTGGAAAGCGGGGCCGAAGTGCTTTGGCTGGATCGTTCGGCGAAAACCCTCCACTTTATCAAGGATGGGAAAGAAAAACCTTTGAGCTATGACAAAGTGGTTCTAGCAACCGGGTCGGACGCTTTGATCCCTCTGCCATGCCGTACCCAGGCAAGTTTGTTCCATGTGTTGAACAGCCTGGACGATCTTGCCGGTCTTCGCCGACTGCGTGAAAAAATCCTTGCCCGCCATCCCCGCCCGCGCTGGGCGGTGATTGGGGGCGGGTTGATCGGCTGTGAAATCTCTGCGGATTTGGCCAAGACCGGGGATGAGGTGGTGTTGTTTCACGCCCTGCCCCGCTTGATGGAAAGGCAATTGGTCGAGGAAGACTCCGCCAGCTTGCTCGGTGTGTTGCGCGACAGCCTCGGTATTGAGGTCTTGCTGGATAAAACCGTGCAAGGATTCCTAGGTTCTGGCCTGGACTTGTCCGTCAAACTGACCGATGAGACTGTGCCAGGCTTTCATGGCATCATCGTCGCTTGCGGTTTCCGGCCCCGAATCGAACTCGCAATAGAGGCAGGTTTGGAAATTCGCCGGGGCATCGTGGTCAATGAATACCTCGCCACTTCCGACCACGATGTCTACGCCATCGGTGACTCCGCCGAATTGCCGGATCGCAAGCTTTATGCCTATGTCACCCCGGTGCGCAGCCAAGGCTTGTGGCTGGCGAAGCATCTGGCCGGGCAGGAAACGCAGCCTTGGCAAGTGCCGGCCTTCAAGCCGAAAGCCAAGGTGCCGGGGTTCGAGGCGGCAATGCCTTATTTGTTTTAACCCCTCGCCCTGAGCCAGCGCAGCATCAACGGTACGCGCAAGCGCCACATTCCAGGCCCGGCATCTTCGACCAGCAAGCGGCGGCGCAAACCCCGGTAAACCGCCTCGTCCTCCGGGATGGGTTGCGTGTCCACCCGTCGGAAACCGGACAGATACGCCCATTCCGCCTCGCCGGACTCGCGTTCCAATAATTGCCGCAACACCGTGTCGCCACGCACGATGGCCTTGTCCAGTGCCTGTTCCAGCAACTCCGCATCCACTGAGCGCCGTCCTTGTGAATTGCACAAATCCACCACGCTTTCCGCCAGCAATTGCACCAAATGCGGCCAATCGCCCGCCTCGTGCTGGATGCGCTTGATGCCGCCCTCGCCCCAAAAGCCCGGCTCGAAACGCGGTCGCTTGGGGTCATCGTCTTTCCACAGTTTGGAATAACGCAAGGGTTCGATCAACAGCCTTTTGTTTTCCGCCAGACTGAACAGCGGGATTTCCACCGTGCGGGCTGAGATCAGATACGAAGACCACGGCGCGTGAGTCAGTTACTCAATGGCACGGCTGCCGGCGAAGGCCCAGATGATTTGCCGATGATATTGGATGGACTAGCGCAAGGTCGCCAGCCAATCCTCGTCAAACACCCCTAGCCCTATCTTTTCGTCAATGTTTTCGTATTCGTCGATTGCCAACAGCAGACGCTGGCCGGATGATTTCAAGGCTTCGTTGCAAGCGGTCAACAATGCGAAAAATTCGGGTAGGCGGGCAACGGCGGAGGGTAATGCCATTGAATTAAGGCTTGGATGTAGGCCGGAATAAGGTCGTGCACCGACCGTTTCCGGCATTTGGCCTGTCAGTTTGCCGGAAACACCCGCTGGCGCGGGCTTATTCCGGCCTACTGCCGTTGCTAATTCAACAGCATTGACGGCGGAAGGTGTGGCATCCGGGCAAACTTTCAACAATTCTTGGGCGATCCGTTCCAACAACATGGCCTGACTAGTGAACAACTCCGGGTTCTGCATCGAAACCCGCGCCACCCGTATCGTTTCCGGGATAAAACCGGCCAGATTATTGAGCAAGGTGGATTTGCCGGTGCGCCGCCGCCCATAGATAATCAAGCCGGGGCAACCGGTCGCCAAGGTCAGTTGTTGATCCAATTCCTCCAAAACATCATCACGCGGCACGAAAGCCTCCTGCCCCCTGTCCACCGGGTCGCCAGCCCGGAACACTTGGTGGTTTGGATTCTGGTTGACAAGCCGAAGCAGATTTTCATGCTGGCTTTCGGCAATCTTCAGCCAATTCGCCACGGCAGGGCGGAACTCACTCGCCAGCGGTTCCGGGTAGCCGGCGATTTGGCTGTGCAAATTCTTCAGTTTTTCCACCAGTAATGCAGCGGTAGGTTCGCGCAGGAAGGGGCGGAGTTGGGTGGACAGCCGATCTTGCAAATCACTGATGTCTTGGGTTGATAGGATGATTTTACCCGTCCATTTAAGAAAACCCTTGTCCCCTTCGGGCAGTCCGAGCAGTATTTTACCCAATTGGGATAAATTGCTTTCCCGCCCCGATTGCCGGGCAACCAAGCGCGTTTGGGCGCGTTGACCGGTCATGCGCTGGGCGGGGTAATCGTCGTGGGTTTTAGTTTAGGCCAAACGAAAACTAGGGCGAAAGGCCAGTAATAAGCACGGAGTAAGGCAGTAGGTAAGGTGATCCCGACGGCGATCCCGGCGGCGATCCCGGCGGCGATCCCGGCGGCTATATTGAAGCCATGCCATATCAATAAATCCAGCCATTCCGTTGGCACAGGTTCTCCTCGGGTTTCCAGGCCAAAAAAAACCAAACAACAGCCACCGTCCTAATACCGCCAGTAACAGAATATACAGCGTTTTCAATATCAATTGATTACTTTATTTAAGCCGTAGGAGCGGGCCATGCCCGCGATTGATTGGGCCGATTCAGCAAAAATGGGCTATTTATCGCGGGTATGGCCCGCTCCTGCATGTTGCGTATATTCATTTTTAAGTAACTATTTGATATTAAAAACGCTGTAAGGCAAGCTGTGGAGATACAAACCAATGCCGGTCAATAGCGCCTGACCCCGATTCAAACCAGCCAGACTTTCCTCAAATTGTTTCGGCTTGCGATGCAGCAAACCCAACCACCACAAGGCCGAACGATGGTCGAGCAGGCCGATTTCGCCTAGCGGTTTGGGTGTCATGGTAAATACTCGCTGTTTTCCAAGCTCATTTGCACACGAAAGCCTCGAATACCGTCATTCCGGCATGGACTGCCGGAATCCAGTCACAGGGAGGTGAATCTGCGGGTTGATGTGTATCTTGAATCAAACACTTACATAACGGCGAGTTACCGTCCATGGCACTGGATTCCTGCATCCCTGCTGGAATGACGGCATTTTCGGTTTGGCGGGACTTGTGTATAACGACAAGAACCCCAGCTTGGGAACCTATACTTGCAAGCTCTAGCTTGCCAAGTTCGAGAAGGCTGGCATGAGTTTTCGACTGCGCCCCAAAATCAAAGGCAAAGAAAGCCTCACGCAACGACGCAAAGGCGCAACGAAGAGCGATTTACGTTGCGCCGTTGCGTCGTTGCGTGAGACCTCTTCTGCTGTTTGCGTGGAAGGATGCCCTTGCTCCTTGGGTTTTCGCCAAAATGAGAATTGCTGGCGATCCCATCGTCATACACCAGTCCCGCCGAGCCAAAAACGCCGTCATGACGGGCTTCTTACGCTTGAGTATAACGGCGAGAGCCGGAGCTTTGAAACCAGCAGAAGTAAACTTGAATTGCCAAGAACAAAGCTTACGATGTTGATAAGTCAACTTATTTGTCATAAATCAAGTTTCCTTTATAAACAAATAAGCCTGCTTTCCTGTTAAACAAGCTTGATTTTTCAATTGGCAAACTTGCCCTACCGTGCGATAAGCTTACTATGCCATGATGCTATTAGCTTGGTCGGTTTTCCGGCTTGCTTATTGGCTTTGCGCTCAACAATTCCATTATGCTAAAAATAAATTGACAGATGAAGGCTTGTCTGGTCTTATCTGTGCAATCAAAGCACGGAGGGGTCTTGAAAATCCACGTTCTTTAAATTAACTGATGTTACGCATGAACCTATGGCTGGAGCGTCAAAGCTTGCTTTGACATCAAGGCGAAGCCTTGACGGATACGTTGCCAAAGCAAGCTTTGGCGCTCCAACCCCAATCCGAGCCAAAGCAAGCTTTGGCGCTCCCTGCGTAACCTGAGTAATTAACTTAGCTCAAGCCCCTTGCCGCGCAAACTATTTTCAAATGACTGGAAGGTAAAAGCCATGGCGCAGTTCCCCAAAATAGAATCCGAAATCATCGCGTTAGCGCAAGCCGTGTTACGAGGCTTGAAAGCCCGCCCCGATGTGTTCCCCACCCCGCCGATTGATCTCGAACAATTCGAGGGCAAACTCAACGAACATAGCACTTTGGAACAGCAATGGAACACCCTGCAAACCCAAAGTGTGCTGATGACCGCCCAAAAGAAAACCAGCACCGAAGACATCGCCGCCGATTTGCACAATTATCTGCGCTATGCGGAGATTGTCGTACATGATGAAGCCCAATTGGGCATCATCGGCTGGTCGGGCCGCGCTGCCCGCACACCCTTGGAAGCCCCCGGCCAATGCCGAATGCTCGAAGCCACCGTGCAAGGCAACGATTCCGTTCATTTCAGTTGGAAAGCCCCGGCAGAAGGCGGCAAGCCCAGTGCCTATGAAATCCAACGCCATGAACTTCCCAATGATGTTTGGGTGTCTGCCGGCACTGCCGTAGACACGGAAAAAACCATCACCGGTCAACCGACGGGGAAGAAATTGGAATTTCGGGTCTTCGCCGTCAACAAGGCGGGGGATGGGCCGGTCAGCAATGGGGTGGTGGTGGCTTTGTAGAGTGGGCGCACTCTTTCGCGCATTCGGCAATTTTCATTTTGTCCCTGTCACTCGTCATTCCGGTCAGGGATGCAGGAATCCAGTACCAAGGATGGCAACTTGCCATTGCGTAAATGTATGATTTGGGGATGAGCCAACCCACAGTTTCACCTACCTGTGACTGGATTTGGGAAGCCATCGAAGGCATTGAATCAATGCCCGGATGAAGCGTTGAAGCGTTGAAGCGATGATAAATTTGACATTTTTTTCAGCTTGGAGTAGAAGGAAAAAAATTCCCTTTTTTATTACGACAAAAATAAGGCAATGTTTATCAGACAATAAGCCAATGCTACGCGACGTTCATCAAGCCTTGATGGATGCCTTTATTTTCTTGTCACCACGCGCCCGGACGCTTGGTGACAGGAAAATATTCCGGTGATTATGTGGACAAAGGGCAAGGCCAGTGTCTTGAAAATATGGGTAGACCGCAACGACAGTAATGGCTTTGTGTTCCTCATCATCCACACCGAGCCGAACACCACCGACACCAGCCCCCGGCACAAGCGCAGTGTGGAACTACACAGCCATCTATCGTTTCCATGATGAACAAGTGGGGCAGTGAAGTAATGTGATGAGTGTGACGGTGATGGGATAAAATTTGATACAGGAAGCGTTATGCGTGACTTTGCCGGCACTCTAACTAGATCGTAGAATAACGATAAAGTTGTTGTTAGACTTACTTGAGTTTAACTTTTGTATTGATTAAGCAATTATGTTCATGTAGACTATGAGTCACATTAAGAATGAGCATTTAATCATGAAAGCGATCAGTTTGTTTGCATGTGGTGGGATAGGTGATCTTGGTTTGCGCCAAGCTGGTTTTGATGTCATTGTTGCGAACGAGTTGCTTGAAGACAGAGCGGAAGTTTTCAAATGTAACTATCCAGAGACACAGATGATCATTGGGGATATACGCGAAAAAAAAATCGATATTCTTGAGGCTACTAAACGCCGACTTGGTGTTCAAACCTTAGATATCGTATTTGCTACACCTCCATGTCAGGGTATGTCAAAGAACGGAAGAGGAAAATTGCTTAATTCTATTCGGCAAGGTTTGAAGGACGAGTTTGATCCAAGAAATCTTTTAGTTATAGCTGCAATTGAAGTGTTTTTGAAAAGCGGTGCACATACTCTTGTAATGGAAAATGTTCCAGAAATGGAAAATACATACATACCTGATCCAATCAGGTCTGGAAAATTAATAAGCATTGTCGATTTGGTAAAAAGAACATTAGGTCAAATATTTTCATATTCAATAAAAGTAGTGGAATTTGCAAACTATGGAGTGCCTCAATGCAGACAAAGATTAATTTGTATATTTACTAAGCACGATAGGCTAAAAGAATATATTTATTATAATGGATCATTGTTTCCATCTGAAACACATAACAAAGAAGGCATTAATGGTAAAAAATGGGTTACGGTTCGTGATGTAATAGCTCATCTTCCAGAGTTAGATGCTTCCAAATCTGAATTAGCAGAAAATTTTGATATTAAATATCATCGTGTACCTCTCTTAGATAGCGAAAAATATCTTTGGGTAAGCAACACACCAGAAGAAAAAAGTGCTTTTGATAATCAATGCATAAATCCGATATGTAAATATGATAAAAATCCAATACATAGTGCAAAAAAAGATGAATTTGGTATAAATAGAGCTAGTAATGAAACACCCATTTACTGCTTGCAATGCGGAGCATTATTGCCTAGACCATGGGTTAAATCATTGGATGGATATAGACTTATGAAAGGTTACACAAGTGCTTATAAGCGTATGAGTTGGGATGCTCCGGCGAGTACTTTAACTCGTAATTTGTCATATGCATGCAGCGATAATAAAGTACACCCATCACAAAACAGAGTACTATCACTTTATGAGGCAATGCTTCTTCATACAGTTCAAGGATATGGCTTCAAATGGGAGAGGTCAGATAAAAAGAAGGTAAGTGACAAAATCATTAGAGAATTGATAGGTGAAAGTATACCGCCAGTCGGTCTTGAAAAGATATTTTCTTTTTTGTTCTCTATTCTTAACGGGAAAATTCAGAAAAAGCCAACTAAAAAAGGGCAACTTGAGTTAGAATTATTTTAAAATCAACTGACCACGATTATAATTGTTGATAAAGTCAATATAGCGTTTATCGTTTTTTACAGCAATCCAATTTTTATACATTTTTCCAACTCCAGCACGAGACATAATAGAAACGCTAGTTGTTCTTCCCCCGCCTTCTTTTGGTTTTATTATTTTCCCCCAATCATTCTCATCAAGTGAACTACCAAAAAATAAAGCAACAATACGAGGTACTCCGTTCTGAAAATCCCAAAGGATACCGATTAAATTATTCGTTTCTCTATGATGTGCTTTCCAATCGTAGCCGCGCATAACATTTATGCGCGTTTCGCCTATATCTGGTTTACTTATACCAAGTTTGGCACATTGATCAGGTGTTGGTACTGAGCCACAGGTTGCTTTAATTTCTAGGCCACCATTTTTAAATGGGCTAAATGGTGATTTATCACGCAATTTTCCCATTTTATTCAATTGATCATAAATTTTTCTACCATTATTATCCATCAAAAGTAAATCGGGATATCCATCTTGGTGAGGATTTTTAATAAATCTACCATTTGACATTTTTGCAAGGCTTTTTGCAAATAATTCACCAATAAATGAAGATAAATTTCTCATGCCAAGAATCGAAAAAATATCGACAGGTATGTGATTGGTTATTACATCTACTACATCATGAACATCTATTAGAGATCGTTCAAATATTAAAATATCAATTTTTTCTGATTCGCCTAAGCCAGTTGTAAAATGTATATTAGCACTTTTATTAATTAGATATGTCACTATTTTTATCCATTGAAACAAAGTCGAAGAAATCCTTAATATTTACATTAAGTGCAATAATAATTTGCTCTAATGATTCTAAAGTTATGTTTCTAACTCCGCGCTCGACCCCAGAAATGTAAGTTCTGTCTAATTCTGCTTTGTCGGCAAGATCTTCTTGGCTCATTCCGCGAATCTTACGGAAATGACGAATAGCAAATGCAACTGCCCCAACAAGTTTTAATTCCATGACGTGCTCAGATTTATGATAAAGTGAGATTTTTACCTATTGTTGATTATTAGTCCACGGACTATACGTCACATATTTCTATGCCTTTGGATAAGTTGAACTTGGGAAGCCCATCAATCGCGACCGATGCGCATCGCTCGTCGGCACATCCTATGGGTTCTGCTAAAATGGCCTTAACCGTCAACCCGTCAGCAAAGCCTTAATGAAACACCGCATAGCAAGCGTAGCCCGGATGAAGCGAAGCGGAATCCGGGATAATGATGGCCCGAAACCCCGGATTCCACTTCGTTCCATCCGGGCTACTCGAACATAACCCACCATGAAACACCGCATAGACCCGAAAATAGATTGCGTATTCAAGGCCCTGCTCGGTTCTGAGGAAAACCGCAATCTGCCCGTCCACTTCCTTAACGCGATATTGGCCGCCGACTTGACCGCGCCGATAACCGGAGCAGAGATTCTCAATCCATACAACGACAAGGAATTTTTGGATGACAAACTGAGCGCGGTCGATGTCAAAGCCAAGGATAGCGAAGGACGGCTTTACCAGATAGAAATCCAGTTATTGACCTATCGGCATTTGCCGGAGCGGATGGTCTATACATGGTGCGACATCATCAGCCAACAATTGCAAAGCGGCAATGATTACAGCCTGTTAAAGCCGGTGTACAGTATATGGCTGTTGGCGGAAAATCTGCTGCCGGGCGAAGACGAATACGCCCATGAATATACATTGTGTGACCGACTGGGACGGAAATTATGCAATCTTGGCGGCATCCACCTGTTGGAATTGAAAAAATTTACGGCGGAACGGATTGAAACCGAGGAACAACGCTGGTTGAAATTCTTCAAAGAAGGCGAGCAACTGGACGAGACAGCATTACCGGATTGGATGAACACGATTGAAATGAGGCAAGCCATGAATACCTTGAAACTATTTTCCGAGAAAGAACGCGATTATCACGCTTACCAAGCGCGGCAAAACTACTTGCGTGAGCAGCGTACTATACAAATAGAAAGGGAGGAGGATTTGCGGGAGATGGAGAAGATTAAGCTGGAAAAGGAGCAGATTAAGCAGGAAAACGAGCGGATACAACATGACATGGAACAGGCTCAACAGGATTTGCAGCGCGAGCGGATGGAAAAACAAGCGGCTTTGCAGTGTGAAGAAGCGGCTTTGCAACGTGAAGAAGCGGCTTTGCAGCGTGAACAAGCCGCCTTGCAGGAAAAGGAATTCGCACAGGCAGAAATTGAACGGCTCAAAGCATTGCTGGCTCAATCAATGCAGTAAGTCCCTTTCTAAAGTAGTTATTGTTAAAACTGTTATGGTGGATTGGCGAATAGAGGAGGACAAACCATGAAAATGAGCTATGACCCCGAGGACGATATCCTTGTGATTGAGTTTAACAAAGACAGTATCGTCCACGATATTTCCCTGAACTGGAACGTCAATATCGGCATGACAGAGCAAGGCGTTGGTGAGATTGTCATCCTTGATGTGAAAAAGGCAGGGCTGCTACCTATAGAAATGGGCGACGAATTACGAGCGGCATGAGTTTATTGCTTCAACTTACATCCAGTAAGCAGAATCCCGTAAACCCACCATGGTGGATGTCAAAGCCTAAGGATAGTGAAGGACGGCTGTGCCCGATTGAAATCCAGTTATTGACCTATCGGCATTTGTCGGAGCGAATGGTTTACGCTGGGTGCGATGAGGCCGGAATAAGCCAAGAAATCCCCCTGCCCCACTTTGCAAAGGGGGGTTGGGGGGATTTCCATCGGGCGTTTCCGGCACCTCGGGGGATTTCGCCGGAAACGACCATTACATGAACACTTTGAAACTATTTTTCGAGAAAGAACGCCATGAAAAAGCCCCGAGACATCCGCTGTTCGGGGCTTGTCGCCGGTTTGGTTGGCTAACGTGTCCAGTCCATGGCAGCTTCGGTGCTGGGGATTCCTTGAATTCCATATCCGTTTTTTGTTGGCGACGGGACAATTTTCCACTATCTGCAAGTCAATATCATGACAGCCAGGGATTATTTTTCTGTAGGGTTTTTCTTACACGAATCAGAAAAACCTGACATTCAGGATCTAGGGTTTATCAAATAGCGTCTAGGACTTATCATATGCTCCAAACCCATTCCCAACCGGAAGCAATCACCATGGCAGACCGCATCGCCGAAGTACAACGCGACACTTTGGAAACCCAAATAAACGTCCGGCTTAATCTGGACGGCAGCGGCACGGGAAGCTTCAACATCGGCGTCCCTTTCTTGGAACACATGCTGGACCAGATTGCCCGTCATGGCCTGATTGATCTGGAGATTCACGCCAAGGGCGATTTGCACATCGACGCACACCACACCGTTGAGGATGTCGGCATTACCCTAGGGCAAGCCATCGACAAGGCGGTGGGCGATAAAAAAGGCATACGCCGCTATGGCCATGCCTATGTGCCGCTGGACGAAGCACTGTCCCGCGTCGTGGTTGATTTCTCCGGACGGCCCGGATTGGCCTACGGCGTGGACTTCCCGCGTGACCGGATTGGCGACTTCGATGTGGATTTGTTCTCGGAGTTCTTTCGTGGTTTCGTCAATCATGCTAAAGTCACTCTCCATATAGACTCTTTGAAAGGCGTCAATGCCCATCATGTGGCTGAAACAATTTTTAAAGCGTTTGGCCGGGCCTTGCGCATGGCGTTAGAGCGCGACGGACGTATGCAAGGCATCCTCCCTTCCACCAAAGGCACACTCTAGGCAATGTCGACCACCGCACAATTTTTCCTGAACCCCCTTTACATACGTTTTGAACGCTGCGGAGCCAAACCATGATCATATTGATTCTAGGCCTTTTGATTTTCCTTGGCACCCATTCGGTGCGTATCTTTGCCGACGGTTGGCGGGAAGCGCAGATGGCCCGTTTTGGGGTCAATGTCTGGAAGGGACTGTTCGCGCTAGTGTCCCTCGTGGGCTTGACGCTGATCGCCATTGGCTACGGCCAAGCACGTTTGGCCCCCATAGCCCTGTGGTCTCCGCCGATGGGGCTAAGGCATTTGGCAAGCTTATTGATTTTAATTGCATTCGTGTTGATTGCGGCGGCATACATCCCCGGCAACCGAATCAAAGCCAAGATCGGCCATCCCATGGTGGCAGGCGTCAAGGGTTGGGCGTTGGCTCATCTACTGGTCAACGGCAACTTGGCCGATGTGTTGCTGTTCGGCTCTTTCCTAGCATGGAGTGTGCTCGATTATAGGTCGGCGCGAAGACGTGACCGCATGGCCGGAACGGTTTACCCGGTCGGGCCGTTGAGCCAAGACATCATGGCGGTTGTCGCCGGGTTGGTAGCCTGGGTCGTCTTCGCCTTTTGGCTGCATGGCTGGTTGTTCAATGTGCGCCCCTTCGGTTGAATCCCAAAGACCTTCTCCCCATCATTTAGTTTTAGCCTATGTCCACCGTGGCAGTCATTGATTATGGAATGGGCAATCTCCATTCCATCGGCAAGGCGCTTCAACACGCCGACCCACAAACCCGTGTCATGGTCACCGCCGACCCCGGCCAATTGCGCCGTGCAGATCGCGTGGTTTTCCCCGGTGTCGGGTCCATTCGCGATTGCATGGCCGCACTGCATGAGTTCGACCTGATCCCTTTACTGACCGAGCTTTCAAGCACCAAACCTTTTTTAGGCATTTGCCTGGGGATGCAAGCCTTGTTGGAGGAAAGCGAGGAAAACGACGGCGTGGCCTGCCTGGGGCTGCTACCTGGCCGGGTGGTGCGGTTTGCCGATGACCTAAGGGATGGCAACGGGCAAACCTTGAAAATTCCGCACATGGGTTGGAACCAAGTTCACCAGACTGGCGGGCATCCGTTGTGGGAGGGCATTCCGCAAGACAGTCGGTTCTATTTCGTGCATAGTTATTACGCCAGCCCGACTAAACCCGGACACATCGCGGCGACCACCGATTTCCCTTTCGCCTTTGCATCGGCCTTAAGTTTGGGCAAATTGTTCGCCGTCCAATTCCACCCGGAAAAAAGCCAGGCAGCGGGGCTTAAACTTCTGGCTAATTTTCTCCGATGGGATTCAGACGAATGATTCGATTTTCAACTCAATTGTGGAATTATCCGTAGGGGCGGGTTCTAAACCCGCCCTGTTTGTCTTGTAGGTCATTGGGCGGGTTTGGAACCCGCCCCTACCTGTGAAATAGACTTGGAATAAGTCATAGGTTCAACCCCAATAAATCAGTAAAGTGAGGATTCCAACATGCTTTTAATACCTGCTATCGACCTGAAAGATGGCAAGTGCGTCCGTTTGCGGCAAGGCCGGATGGAAGACGATACCGTATTTTCGGACGACCCGGTGGCAGTGGCCGGGCGTTGGGTGGCTGCCGGGGCGAAGCGCTTGCATTTGGTCGATCTGGACGGGGCGTTTGCCGGTGTGCCGCGCAACCGGGATGTCATCCACGCCATCCGCGAAGCTTACCCCGACATCCAAATCCAAGTCGGCGGGGGCATCCGCGACGAGGAAACCATTGAGGCTTATCTCAATGCCGGGGTCGATTTCGTGATCATCGGCACCAAGGCCGTCAGCGCCCCGCATTTCGTCAAGGACATCGTGATGGATTTCCCCAATCACATCATCATCGGGCTGGATGCAAAAGACGGCAAGGTTGCCATCGACGGCTGGTCCAAACTCTCCCATCACGATGTGATCGACCTTGCGCAGAAATTCGAGCACGACGGCGTCAATGCCATTGTTTACACCGACATCAGCCGCGACGGCATGATGGGCGGGGTCAATATCGAGGCGACGGCGCGTCTGGCCCGCTCCATACGGATACCCGTCATCGCTTCCGGCGGCATCACCAATATCGACGACATACGCGCCTTGGGTGAAGTGGTTGGCGATGGGATTATGGGGGCCATCACCGGTCGGGCGATTTACGAAGGCACGTTGGACTTTGAAGAAGCCCGCAAGCTGGCGGAAACATTCTAATGTTAGCTAAGCGCATTATTCCCTGCCTGGACGTGGACAATGGCCGCGTCGTCAAAGGTGTCAAATTTGTCGAGATACGCGACGCAGGCGACCCGGTGGAAATCGCCCGTCGCTATGACCTTGAAGGCGCGGACGAATTGACTTTTCTGGACATCACCGCCAGTTCCGACAACCGCGAAACCATGGTGCATGTGGTGGAGCAAGTGGCGGGCGAAGTGTTCATACCGCTGACCGTGGGCGGCGGCATACGCACACTGGAAGATATCCGCCGAATGCTCAATGCCGGTGCAGACAAGGTCGGCATCAACACGGCGGCGGTGTTCAACCCCGAGTTCGTGCGCGAGGCGGCGGAGAAATTCGGCTCGCAGTGCATCGTCGTCGCGATTGATGCCAAGAAAGTTAACGATCTGCTGCACACCCCTTTGCAATCACCTATTAACCCCCCTTTGCAAAGGGGGGCAGGGGGGATTTCACGCTGGGAAATTTTCACCCACGGTGGACGCAAACCCACCGGCTTGGATGCCATCGAATGGGCGCGGAAAATGGTGGCGTATGGCGCAGGGGAAATCTTACTGACCAGCATGGACCGGGACGGCACCCGCGTAGGCTTCGACTTGGAATTGACGCGGGCCATGAGCGAGGCGGTGACCGTGCCGGTGATCGCATCGGGCGGCGTCGGCAATCTGCAACATCTAGCAGACGGGATCATCGAAGGCAAAGCCGACGCCGTGCTGGCCGCCAGCATTTTCCACTTCGCCGAATACACCATCCGCGAGGCAAAAGAACACATGGCCTCACGCGGAATCGAGGTGCGTTTATGAGCACTTGGCTGGATGATATCCGCTGGACTGCCGACGGGCTGGTTCCGGTCATTACCCAAGAAGCATCAACGGGCAAGATTTTGATGTTTGCTTGGATGAACCGTGAATCTTTGCAACTGACCGCCGAGGAAGGTTATGCCGTTTATTGGTCGCGCTCCCGCAACCGGCTCTGGCGCAAGGGCGAGGAGTCCGGTCATCGGCAGAAAGTATTGGAAATACGGTTTGATTGCGACGAGGACGTGATCTTGATTTCAGTCGAACAAGAAGGCGGGATTGCTTGCCATACCGGGCGGCATAGCTGTTTTTACCGGCGATTGAAAGATGGGCAATGGGAGGTTGTGGAGCCGGTGCTGAAAGAACCGGGGAGTATTTATAAGTAAGGTAGTTTTGCCGTCATTCCGGCATGGACTGCCGGAATCCAGATTGCAGGGATGCCAATAATCTTTGTTACCCATAGAAACTAGGTTCAAGCGATTTTCTCGTTACCTTGATAGCATTGGTAAAGTTTTAGGTTATTTCTGAGCGATAACTTTCGCTGGTTCCCAAACTCTAGTTTGGGAACCTTCCGCCTATCAAGCTCCTGCTTGTCAGGCACACGAAGCAGGAGCTTCGAGGAACGGGGATTCCCCAAGCCGGAGCTTGGGAGAACCATCCAAAACTCACCGCTCTGCGGTGAGACGTATGCGCCGCTAGGGCGACTCATTATGCGATATGGAGGGTTTGATACCCATCGTTCCATGGTTTAGAAACTGTGGTTATGACGCAGAGCGTCTTAGTCTGCATTCCCACGCAGAGCGTGGGAACGATAGAAGAAGTTTAAGAAAGCTTTTCATTATGTATCATCTCCAAGGATTGTCAGCATTATTTATGGGTGTAAGCAAGTGTAGCCATTAGGTATATTATGTAAATTATTCCGCTAACTCCAAAACTCCAGCTCGGGAGCCTTTTCTTTTCAATCTCTAGCTTACCGTGATAGGGAAGCAGAGCTTCAAAGACCGCGTTTCCAAGCTGGAGCTTGGGAACGAGCACAACAAGGCAGGCCATAGCGTCGAAAGTAATAGCGTGGCGGTGATGATTTAGCTTGAAAACGTAGGGTGGGCAGGCGTCTTTTTGCCTGCCCACCGAATACGCCGGATTCCGCGTGGGCAGACGATAGAGCCGTCTGCCCACCCTACTTGGCTACGGCCTTCGTAGGGCGGATACAGGGATGTGATCCGCCGAAAGAGGGACGGCATATCCCCAGATTGGCAAGATTCGTCCGGGTTCCCATTCGGCGGAACCCGTCCATGGTTCCGCCCTACGGCCCTGGACTGGATTTGCAATCCCGTCCGCAGTGTTTCGTACTATGTCGAATGCCGGTTGCCATGCACAAAACGTAAGTGCGCACGATATGGCCGTGCGCACCTTTCATGGCTACGGCCCTTATGCAAATTGCACAAGAAGGTTGATGCCACCACCGGCATTAGTGCTGCTATAGCTTTCGCTCTCCTTTCCGTATTCAATCCACTCCCCTTGTGCAACTGTCATCGCTTGAACTTTGTCCACACCTTTATCCTTGAAGTAGCGAAGGCAAGCATTTCCGGTGGTCACGCCTTGAAGAACCAACTCAATACACGGATACCAGTAATCAGGATTTGGCGGGAGATTGATTGTTCCTTCTCGCACGGTATCATCGGCAGTTGAAATTCCGGGATTACCCTCACCACCGCTCTTCCATTCCCAAGCTGGCCCCGTTGTGCATTTCCAACTGATCGTTCTCTTGTTCATAATTTGACTCCTCTTCTTTGCAGTTACTTAATTAAGGTAGCTCATTGCTTCTACCTAACTTTGTGTTAGACATCTTGTGATGCCTAATTCGGCTTGCATTTCGCCCTACGACCCTTCCTAGGCTCTTGTGTGAACCGGCAAGGTTCATCCTTGAGTCACAAAAGTCCATGCATGGACTGGTCCTACTCCATCCGTGATTGAAAAAGTTTCACCGTTGTATCTGGCAGGTCCATCAATCATAGTCTGAGAACCATCAATGCTCCTTCGAGGTACATCGTTCCATCATTCAGATTGATCGCTCATCCTTCGGGATGCATTCATGGACTTTATGGCTCCGTCATTCCATCATGGAGATTCATCGTTCATACCACTGGATGCACTCGTGGACCTTATACATCCATCATTCCATCGCTAAGGTGCATCGTTCATCCTTAAAGGTTCATCAATGAACCTTGTGAGTCCATCGTTCCATCGTAGAGATTCATCGTTCATCCTTTTGGATGGTCTGTTCATGCGCGGAGGTCCGTGCGTCATGTGTCGTAGTTCAATCGTCGTTCCGGCATTGCCTATAGGAATGACGTGCCTTAGCCTAAGCTTCAACCAGTAGGCGTGAATGAACTAAGCACAATGTCAGGATATTGTTTCGTGATGGCTAGGGCTTTGACGACGAAGCTTCGGTTCTTTTCACCGAACTTCGCCATGGCTAGTTGATCTTCCGGTTTGAGTTCGATCAGAAACGGAAGATATTGAAAAATGATGTTGAGCACATCCCGCACCGATTGCAGTTGGGCGGGGTTCAGGGTGGCATTCACACGGTGGGCGGTCATGGCTAATCCTATCAGCAAAATAGAGCAACAAAAAAGCTCGATTACCGCGTCTTACCTTAACAATCCAATCATGCGGTAATGTGTTGGCGCATAGTGTGAACCTTGGGGGGGGGGGGGTGTCAAGCAGCGCAGAAGTCTTTTATTCCTGCTAATTTGTTTCTAAATCGGCAACAATTATGCATGGCGGTTAGCGCGTTTTGTTGATAAATTAGGGAGTCTTATCCATGCTGGGATTAAGTGTGAAGCAGGAGTGCTTGGCTTGCCTTGCGAGGGCAGTTTCAAGCAAGGCAAGCCTTGCACTCCCTGAAGTGGTTTCAAACAGTTCCACCGCAACTTTGAAAGTTTAGCTCTCTGAAAATCAGCCCCATTGAGGATTGCCACCTTGAAATTAACCTGCCCAAGCTTAACATTACAATATAGTGTCCTTTCAACGGCCCCCTGCCGACGTTAGATGCACTCGTTGACGAAGCCAACATTGCGCATCTAAGCCGGGAGGGCCAGACCAATACAAAAACTCAAGGCAAATACCACAGCGATTCACGAAACTCTTTTTCAGTACGCGGTCCACGGCTGATCAGGCTTGCGGATGGCAGCCAACCCCTACCCATCAAAGCACCCGTAACCGAGGCGGCCGGCACGATGGTTTCTGTCACCGTGAACTCGCTTTGGGCTACGTTGGAGCCTTCCAAAGCCACCATCCTTCGCCAAATCGGAGTTGAATCATAGAGAGTTTTGCCGATGGCATCCACAGTCAATCCGATGTCTTCCCAAGGCGGTGGCAATTGCGCTATCGCCGAACCCAAAAACTGCATATATGGATACTCGGGTTCGATCAACGCGGTAAGGCGCATTCGTAGGGCACATTAGCGGCACGCGTAATGTGCCGCATGGACCGAAACCACCCATTCGGCGGAATACTTTAAATCGCTATTCCGACCTGCGAGGGGTGTCACAGCAATTCTCATTATGGCCTGAAGCACCATGGCTTAGGCATTATGATGTCATCGTCTCAAAAGAAAACCTCACGCAACGACGCAACGGCGCAACGTAAAATGGCTCTTCGTTGCGCCGTTGCGCCGTTGCGCCGTTGCGTGAAACCTTTTGTTGCTGTTTTGGTGCTGAGATGCCCAAACTTCCAAGGGTTTACGCCAAACAGAGAATGGCTTGGGCTATCACCTTTGCTTTGCCCGGAATCAACGAATGCTGTAAGATTCATAATCATGCACACCTTCATCGAACTGCCCGTCTTCACCCGTTTTGCCGACGATTACTTCACCGAAGAGGAATTGGCCGACTTGAAAACGGCGAGAGCCAGCGACCCGGCAGTGGGCGACGTGGTGCCCGGTACACACGGGATCCGCAAACTGCGCTGGAAGAGCCAAGGGACGGGCAAGCGCGGCGGCGTGCGCGTCTTGTATTACGTCCAAGATGCGCAGGGCCGAATCTGGCTGTTGACGGTGTACGCCAAGAGTGCGCGAGAGAACATCGCCGCTTCGACCTTGAATGCTTTGCGGGAGATTGCCGACCATGCCGAAATTATCTGAAACCCACAAACTGGCCCGCGATGCCAAGCGCGACCTCAATGCTGAATTGCTCGAATCCATCGATCACCTGAAGGCTGGCCAGTTAGGCCGGGTCTCCGTGGTGGCAGCGGACGGGCGCATTGTCGAGTCGCCGGTTGCGCGGGCGCGTATGGCCTCGCGCCTGTCGCCCAACCAGTTTGCCGATTTGTTGGGCGTGTCGGTGCAAACCTTGCGAGCATGGGAGCAGGGCGAGGGCGAACCCGCCGGGGCGGTGAAGACATTGCTGCGCATGGCCGAGCGACACCCCGATGTGTTGTGGGAACTGGCTGAATAAACACTTGCTAGTTGAATCCACCATGAATCACCCTAGAATTCAACAAGTCCAACCTGAAGCAAACCATCTTCTTTTGGTTACGTTCACAAACGGAACAAAGAAGAAATACGACATTAACCGTTTGTTAAATAAAAACATGTTTGAACCTTTGAAAAATCAGGCTTTCTTTAACAATGTCCATGTGGAACCGGGCGGTTACGCGGTTGCTTGGAATTCAGAAATCGATATTAGCGAATATGAGCTTTGGCAGAATGGCGAAGAAGCTTACTAGAACGACAATCAGAGAAAATTCTATGTACACCCTATATAAACTCAATGCCGACGAGTTGGATAGCCGCTTTCTAGAAAGCTTTAAAGCACAATTCCAGCACAAGTTCATAGAGATTGCAGTTTGTGAGGCCGACCAAGCTTCTGAGGATGAAACCGCTTACCTGTTGAAGTCGCCCGCCAATCGAGAGTACCTATTAGCGGCAATTGCCAACGTAGAGTCAGGGCAAGATTTGGTTGAGGTCAATCCTTCGGATTGACAATAATTACGTTTTTTCAGGGTTGATATATGCCGAGAAAAATTAGAGACCTGATTTATGATTTAGAGCAAGCTGGTTTTTTAAATCGAGGTGGAAAAGGAAGTCATAGAAACTATGAACACAATAAAGGCATAAGGGTGACTATTTCTGGACAGCTTGGTGAGGATGCCAAACCCTACCAAGAACGAGAGGTCAAGATTAAAGTTCAGGAGTCTAAATAATGAAAGAATCCGCCAACTATTTTAAAATCGTAACATGGTCTGAAGAAGATCAATGTTTTATCGGTCAATGCCCCGGCATTATCGGCCCTTGTTGCCATGGAGAGGACGAGGCGAAAGTGTATCAGGAATTATGTCAGATCGTTGAAGAATGGATAACACTAATGAAATCCCAAGACAAGCCATTACCTCCACCGACAGCCGGAAAACATGTGCTTGAACAAATAATCTCACTGGCAGCTTAAGGTTTAATTGATGGAAAACCAAGACATCCTCAACCAACTCGCAGCAGTGTTGGAAGAACGCAAATCCCAAGATCCGCAAAAATCCTATGTTGCCAGTCTTTATGCCAAAGGACTGGACCATATCCTGAAAAAAATCGGCGAGGAGGCGACCGAAACGGTCATTGCCGCCAAAGATGGCGAAGCCGACAAGATTGTGTATGAAATGGCCGACCTGTGGTTTCACTGCATGGTGCTGCTGGCCCAACAAGGTCTCCGCCCGGAAGCGGTCACTGCCGAATTGCAACGCCGTTTTGGGCTTTCCGGTCTGGAAGAAAAAGCCTCGCGCAAATAAACTTCACTAGGGATAACATCGCTCAAAGCGATGTTATCCCTAGGCATTACCCCGAACAGACCATGCCAAAACCAATCAGACTTTCGGCCTTCCTTCTCTGCCTATTCCTTTGCCCATTACACACACTAGCTGGCCCACACCAAGCCGCCATTGCCAGCGCCCACCCCTTGGCGACGGCGGCGGGGTTTGACATCTTGGGCCAGGGCGGCAACGCCTTCGACGCGGCGGTTGCCGTGTCGGCGACCTTGGCGGTGGTCGAGCCTTCCGGTTCTGGTTTGGGAGGCGGGGGGTTCTGGCTGCTCAAACGAGCCAAGGACGGCAAGGAAATCATCATTGATGGCCGCGAAACCGCGCCCTTGGCCGCACACGAGGACATGTATCTGGATGCGCAAGGCAACCCAATTACTCAACTTTCATTGGATGGCGCACGGGCGGCGGGCATTCCGGGATTGCCCGCCGCTTTGGCGCATCTGGCAAAAAAATATGGGCGGCTTCCCTTGCTGAAATCCTTAGGACCCGCCGTTCGCCATGCGGAATTAGGGTTCGAGGTTGGCGACCGTTATTTGCGGTCGGTCAAACTTAAGGAAAAAACACTGCAAAGCTTTCCTGCATCGGCGGAGATTTTCCTAGACCAAAATGCCACGCCCAAGCCGGGATTTCGCTTAGTGCAAAAAGATTTGGCGGCGACTTTGCGGCGTTTGGGAGGGTCGGGCCATGCCGGGTTTTATCGCGGGGAAACCGCCGCCAAATTGCTTGATGCGGTGCTAAAAGCCGACGGCATTTGGACACGCGAAGACTTGGAAAAATACAAAATCGTTGAACGCCGGCCAATGCTTGGAGAATATAGGGGCATCCGCATCGTCAGCGCCCCACCGCCTTCCAGTGGGGGTGTTGTATTGTTGGAAGCCTTGAATATCCTTGCCGCCTACGATCTGGAATCCGTGGACACCATCACTCGCAAACATCTCATCATCGAAGCCTTGCGCAGGGCGTACCGCGACCGGGATTTATACATGGGCGATCCTGATTTTATCAAAATTCCGGTCAACCGACTCACCGGCCAAGACTATGCCGCCGGTTTGCGGGTCGCCATCAGAACCGACCGCACATTACCCAGCGAAAACCTTAGCGATGCCGCAAGCCCTGCCCTGCAAGGCGACAACACCAGTCACTTTTCCATCATTGACCGGCAGGGCAACCAAGTGGCGGCAACCCTCAGCATCAACCAAAGTTTTGGCTCGGCCTTCGTCGCCGAAGGCACCGGCGTATTGTTGAACGATGAAATGGACGATTTCGCCGTCAGTCCCGGCAAACCAAATTCCTATGGCCTAGTTGGGGGCAACGCCAACAAAATCGAGCCGGGTAAGCGCATGTTGTCCAGCATGACACCCACCTTCCTGCAAACCCCAGACCGCATCGCCATTTTGGGTACGCCGGGCGGCAGCCGGATAATTTCCATGGTGTTGCTGGCTGTCCTTGATTTTGCCGAGGGCCATGGCCCCCAATCCTGGGTTTCGATTGGACGATTCCACCATCAATACTTACCCGATGTGGTCGAATACGAGCCTGGGGCTTTTGGTGCAGAGGCTATTCGTGGCTTGGAAAAATTGGGCCACAAACTCAAGGCAACCGCCAAGCCTTACGGCGACATGCAAGCCATTTTGTGGGACAAGGCCAATGGCTCATTGGAAGCAGCCAGCGACCCGCGGGGAGAGGGGTTGGCAATTCCCATTTTGGCGAAAAAGCCCGTATTGTAGCGCGGGTAGTGTCTCAGCTCTGGACATTGCACGGAAGTTTATCTACCATCGGAAGCGCCAACACTGAGGTCAATCGTCACACCATCGCACAAATAGCGCAATGGGCCAGTCACTTTCGGAGAGTAATAATGTACAGGAAATTAATTTGGCTGGTGCTCGCATGCGCAGCAGCAGCCCAGGCCGATGCGCCAGAAGTCGAACCACAGCAATTCCCGTCCTTGAAGCCATTGCAGCAGCAAGCGGTGGCCGCACACTTGACGGCTAAGATAATTGGGGAACATCACTATAAGCCGGTTGCCCTTGACGATGCCTTGTCGGAGAAAATATTCGACAGTTACCTGAAAGCGCTTGATTCCGAGAAAATGTTTTTTGTCCAAGCCGACATCGACCAATGGAAAGAAGCCCGCACCCGGCTCGACGATGCCGTGCTGACGGATAACCTTGAACTTCCTTTCACCCTCTTTAACCTCTATGCCAAACGTGTGGTCGAACGCTTCACCTATGCTCGCACCCTGCTCAAGACAGCGTTCGACTTTCAGCAAAACGAAAGCTACCAATACCTTCGCGAAAAAGAACCGTGGGCGAAGTCCGAGGGTGAAATTCGGGAATTGTGGCGTAAACGGGTCAAGAATGACTGGCTTCAGCTAAAGCTCACCGGCAAGGGCGACAAAAGCGATAAAAAAATCGCCGAAACCTTGGATAAGCGCTACGCGAACTTCCTGAAACGGATGGCCAAGCTAAAGAGCGAGGACGCCTTTCAAATTTTCATGAACGCGTACACTATGACGGTGGACCCTCACACCAATTACATGATCCCCAAGACATCGGAGAATTTCGACATAGCCATGCGGCTCTCGCTGTTCGGCATCGGTGCGGTGCTGGAAGACAAAGACGACTACACCACGATCAAGGAACTCGTGCCCGGCAGCCCTGCGGCACTATCAGGAAAGCTGGAAGTGGGTGACCACATCGTCGGCGTGGCGCAAGGCGATAAGGATGCCATGACCGACGTGGTTGGCTGGCGTCTTGACGACACCGTTGCCCTCATTCGCGGGCCGACGGACACCGTTGTCGTACTTGATGTCATCCCCGCCGATGCCAGTCCAGACTCCGCCCACAAGCTGGTTTCGCTGATCCGTAAAAAAATCAGCTTGGAAGACCAGGCCGCCAAAAAAACGATTCTTTCCCTCAATGACAAAGGCGCGTCGCGCCGCATCGGCGTGATTTCCCTGCCCACCTTTTATGAGGATTTTGAGGCCCGGCGCAAAGGTGAATCGGATTACAAAAGCGCCGCACGGGATGTGTCGCGCTTGCTCGGCGAATTGAAAGTCGAAAAAGTCGATGGCGTGCTGATGGATCTGCGCAATAACGGGGGGGGTTCGTTGAGCGAAGCGATTGAGTTGACTGGCCTGTTTGTCGGCGCAGGTCCGGTCGTGCAGCAACGGAATGCCGATGGGGAGATCACGGTGATGAATGACAATGCCCTCGGTGTGGCATGGGATGGCCCGCTCGGTGTCCTGATCAACAGGGGTTCGGCATCCGCGTCGGAAATATTTGCCGCCGCCATCCAAGACTACCATCGCGGACTGGTGATCGGAGAAACGAGTTTTGGCAAAGGCACCGTGCAAACGATGGTCAATTTGGATCAACTTACCCACACCCAAGCACCTCAACTCGGCGAGTTGAAGCTGACCATTGCCCAGTTCTTCCGCATCGACGGAAGCACGACGCAACTGCGTGGCGTGACACCGGACTTCAGCTTGCCAGCGACCTCGGATGCCGAGCATTTTGGGGAATCAAGTTATGACAACGCACTGCCCCCGATGCGAATCAAGGCTGCCGATTATCACGCGGCCACCGAGAAGCCTGACACCTTGCCGATGCTGCAACAGCGCCATGACCAGCGTGTCGCCAAAGACAAGGATTATCAGTATCTGCTTGACGATCTCGGCGAGTTCAATCAGCGGCGCAATAAAACCTCAGTTACCCTTAATGAGGCTGAACGACGTCGCGAACGTGATGCCATGGAAGCGAAGTTGAAATCGCGCCAAAAAGAAGACGGTGCCAAGGCAGAAAAACCCTCTTCAAATCCCGTCACGCCCCCTTCGGTCGAAGCCGACACGGATTTGGATACGGATGGCGACCAAGCGGAAATAAAACAGAAGAAGAAATCCAAGGATGCCCTGCTGTACGAGGCGGCCTATACGCTGGGCGACCAAGTGGGTCTGCTGAAAACACATCCCGACCCCGCTGTACGGACACCAGGGAAACCTTTACGATCGGCAAAGGGTCATTGAGTGCAATATCAGAACGCTGAAGCCCCTATGTGGAAGGCCGGAATAAACCTGCCCCAGCGGGTGTTTCCGGCAATGGCTTTGCCTATGTTTTCGGCCCATGAACCGATCTTCCGAAACCCCTTTGACGACAGTTTTCATTGGCGATAAAATCAAACCATGCCCATCTCCCAAAAAAACCGCCCGATCAAAGTGTCCACGCCCTTGGGCGAGGACGTGCTGCTGTTTTACCGGATGCACGGAACGGAGAGACTCGGCGGGTTGTTCGAGTACGAACTCGA
>Ga0194061_1000022_pt1 | contig 82341 bp, 77 predicted proteins | sample SepL2221m_MetaG_FD_163423 | JGI IMG/M metagenome (GOLD analysis project Ga0194061, IMG submission 163423) | Anoxic zone freshwater microbial communities from boreal shield lake in IISD Experimental Lakes Area, Ontario, Canada - Sep2016-L224-21m | ecosystem: Environmental > Aquatic > Freshwater >... | reverse complement strand
GCGTCATCGCTCAGACCGCCACTAAGGAAGAGATCACTGCGACCGGGTCGGCCGTCAGGCGGAAGGCCGCCCAGCGTTCTCTCCCATTCTCGTAGACGGCTGGGTCGTCGAGCCAACGGCCCACCACCTGGGCCAACTGGGCCGGCTGGCGCACCGAGACTTCCAGATGTCTGGCCCGGAAGTAGCGCATGGCCAACAACTCCTGGGGCATCGTCAGACCATGGTGGTTGAGGATCAAGGGACAGCCCAAGGTGAGGGCCTCGGTGGCGGTGCGTGCTCCCGGCCTTGCCACCATCGCCCACGCCTCCCGATAGAGGTCCACCATCGCCTGGGGACCCTGAAACCCCCGTGCGCTCAGCGACAACCCGGGATGGGCCCTGCCCCAGGCCTCCACCAGAGCACGCACCTCGGGCCGCTTGCCGCAGAGGGCCACCACCCGCAGCCGGCCCGCGAAGGGAAGCAACGCCTCCAGTTGGGCCAAGTGGTTGTTGGCACCATTGGCACCGGTGCCAAGCACCAGCAACGGCAAGGCCTCCGCCGGCTCTGAACGGGGAGGTGGCGACGACTCCTTCTGATGGAAGGGGGGATGGAGCAGGGGCCCCAGCACGGCGATGCGCTCCGGGGGAAAGCGACGCCGGCGCACCTCCCGGGCCACCTCCTCGGTGATCGCCCAGAACAGATCGGCCTTGGGGCTCACCCAGTTGCGGCTGAAGCCGAAGCCCCCATCGAGTTCTGTGCAGCAGGTGATGCAACGGAGCTGGGGGCCCACCACCCGCTTGGCCAGGTCGAAGTGGCCGCGGTTGGTGTGGGGATGGGTGGAGATCAGCAGGTCGGGCTGCAGCCGCTTTAAGGAGCGCACCAAATAGCCATGGCCGAACAGCACGGTGCCGGGCTTGATGAGGTCTTCGAACTCCATCAGACGCCAATACAGCTGATGGAGCCAGGGGGCCCGACGCTGGATCCAGTTGTAGAGATCCACTCCACTTCGGTAGGCGGAGCTGGCCTTCTCCAGCACCGATTCCACCGTCACCGTCACTTCGGGGGCCATCAACTTCAGCCAGTCGGCGATCGCTTCGGCCGCGGCGTCATGGGCCGTTCCGCCGCTGGAGGTATAGATCAGGACCCGCATGGCCCAAGCTTCCCATCAGCTCGGCCCAGTCGCTTGAGGACACCCGACTGGCGGGCCACGGTGATCAGCAACACCCAGCCGACGGCGCCCATGGCCACGGGCATGGGGCGGCCCAGGCCCGTGCCGAGGGTTTCGCTCAGCCAGGCCGGCCAGAAACTCAGCCCCAGGGCCGGCCGCAGGATCCGATCCACCAGCAGGGCCGCACTGGCGAATGCCACCAGCCGGGCACCCCACTCCAGGCTGTAACGGGCCGCGAACAGGCGTGGCTGATCACCCACCGGGATCCATGCCTGCCAGAGGCTCTGCAGGGCGGCGAGGGTGATCGGCAGGCCAACGCTGAACAAGGCCACAGCACTGAACCAGATCCACGGCAATGACTCGAACACCACCAAGCCGGCGCCGATCAAGATCCAGCTCTGGAGGCTCAACACCGTGAGCAGGGTGGGAACCCAGCGCCGGCGGGGCACCCGGGACCAGAGCCTCAGGCCCACCACATAGCCGGCCGCTCCCACCGCCAGGGCCTGGCTCAGTCGCAAGTGGCCCATGCTCGCCACCACCCAGGAGGGAAACAGCACTTCGGTGGCGGCCAGGGCAAAGGCCACGACCGTGGAAAGCAGCAGCAACGACCGGGTGGCCATACCCGCCCACAATTCCCGCAGAGCGCTGCGAACCCCTTGCACCTCCGGAGCCCCCAGTGCTGGAGGTGGCTGGTTGGCGGGCCTCAGGGCCGCCGGGGGCCAGCGAACCAGGCCCACGCAGAGAAAAGCCACCAGAAAGCTGGCACTGTCGAGTGCCAGCACGCCGGGCAGACCCGCCAGCCCCACCAGGGCCGCCCCCAGGAACGGCGCCCCCATCAGCACCAGCCCCTCGCTGCTCACGAACAGGCCATTGGCGGAGCTGACCTGCTCAGGGCCGACCAACTGGGGGATCAAGGTGGAGAAGGTCAGCACCAGCGTGGCTTCGGCCGCCGCCGCCAGCGCCAGCAGGAGCAGCAGCAGGGGGGTCGGTGGCATGCGTTGCCACAGCAGCCAGGCCAAAAACAGGGTGATCGACCCTCCCGTGGCATTGGCGATCAGAATCACCCGCCGCCGCGGCCAATGACCCAGCCGGCGTCCGAGCAGGGGGAGGGCCGCCAGCTTGGCCAATTGCACCACGATCGCCACCACCGCGAAGTTCCAGAGCACCGCGTCGCGCTGAAACAGCCAAAGCCCGAGGGCGAACAGGCTCACCTGGGTCCCGAGGTTCGAAATCAGCTGCCCCAGCCAGAGCAATAGGAACGGACGGGGCATTCAGGCGAGCCGCCCCTTCAGGCCCTCCAGGTCAGCCAGGGGAAGCCGCAGCTCCGCAGGCACCTCGCCAGCTGGCGGACGGAGATCCTTGAGCACCAGTTCGCCGCTCTCCGCCTCCCCCTCACCGATCACGGCCGCCCAGCGGGCACCGCTGCGGTCGGCCCGCTTGAACTGCTTGGCGAAGGCGGCGGCCGACAGATCCAGCTCCACCGCCAGCCCCAGCCGCCTCAGCCCCACCGCCAGTTCCAGGGCCCGCACTTCGGCCCGCTCCCCCCGGCTGACCACATAGAGATCGGGCGGGACGGCGGCGGGGGCTTCACCCTCCGCCTGGCCCAACAACACCAAGAGGCGCTCCATCCCGAGGGCCCAGCCCACCGCAGCCGTGGGTGGTCCCCCCAGCTGCTCCACCAGCCCGTCGTAGCGGCCACCACCACACACGGTGGCCTGGGCCCCCAGCTGGTCGCTGGTGATCTCGAAGGCGGTGTGGCTGTAGTAATCCAGGCCCCGCACCAGGCGGGGGTTGAGCTGGAACGGGATCCCCAGGGCCCCCAGAGCCGCCTTCACTGCCTCGAAACGTTCACGGCTTGCGGGGCCCAGGGCCTCGGCGAGGGTGGGGGCCTCCGCCAGCAGGGCCTGGGTGCCCGGCTGCTTGGAATCGAGGATGCGCAGGGGGTTGGTGGCCAGGCGGGCCTGGGAGTCGGGATCCAGGCCATCGCGGCGGGCCTCCAGCCAGGCCACCAGTTCCTGGCGGTAACGGGCCCGGTCCTCGGCGCTGCCGAGGGAGTTGAGCTCCAGGGCCAGCCCCTTCAGCCCCAGGTCGCCCAGCAGGTCCCAGGCCAGGGCGATGGCCTCCGCATCGCTGCGGGGGTCGTCAAAGGCCAGGTACTCCACGCCGATCTGGTGGAACTGGCGCTGGCGCCCCGCCTGGGGACGCTCGTAGCGGAACATCGGCCCGGCGTACCAGAGCCGCTGGGGGCCCTGGCTGAGCAGACCGTGCTGCAGGGCGGCCCGCACCACCGAGGCCGTGCCCTCAGGCCGCAGGGTGCAGCTGCGATCACCTCGATCGGTGAAGGTGTACATCTCCTTGCCCACCACGTCGGTGGCCTCGCCGATGCCGCGGGCGAACAGCTCGGTCACCTCCAGCAGGGGCGTGCGGATCTCGCAGAGGCCGGCGCGGCGGAAGTGGTGACGGGCCGTGGTCTCCACCGCCTGCCACTGCGACGTGGCCGCGGGCAGCAGATCCACCATGCCCCGCAGGCTCTGCAGCTTCTCCAACACCCTGGGCCTGAACTGGGGCCATCTTGGGCGATGGCATCAGACCTAACCTCCTGGCCATGGCCCAACTCCTGATCACCGGCGGCGCCGGCTTCATCGGCAGCCACACCTGCCTGGTGCTGCTGGAGGCCGGCCACCAACTGGTAGTGCTCGACAACTACAACAACAGTTCGCCGGAAGCCCTGCGCAGGGTGGCTGAGCTGGCCGGCCCCACCGCAGCGGAGCGGCTGATCGCCCTGGAGGGGGATATCCGCTCGGCTGCGGACCTGGAGCGGGCGTTCAACGCTGCCGGCACCCCCATTGAGGCGGTGATCCACTTCGCTGGCCTCAAGGCCGTGGGGGAATCGGTGGCCCAACCCCTGCGCTACTGGGACGTGAACCTCAACGGCAGCCGCTCCCTGGTGGCGGCCATGGCCGCCCACGGCTGCCACACCCTGGTGTTCAGCAGCAGCGCCACCCTCTACGGCACCCCCGAGCCCGATCAGGTGCCGATTCCTGAAACGGCGCCGATCCGGCCCATCAACCCCTACGGCCACACCAAGACCGCCGTGGAGCAGCTGCTGGCGGATGTGGTGGCCAGTGAAGCCCCGGGGGAGACCAGGTGGCGCATCGCCCGCCTGCGCTACTTCAACCCGGTGGGGGCCCACCCCAGCGGCCGCATCGGCGAGGACCCCCGCGGCCTGCCCAACAACCTGTTCCCCTTCGTCAGCCAGGTGGCCGTGGGCCGCCGGGAGAAGCTCACGGTCTACGGCCTGGATTGGCCCACCCCCGATGGCACCGGCATCCGTGACTACATCCACGTGATGGACCTGGCGGAAGGCCACCGGGCCGCCCTGGAGGTGCTGCTGGCCGAACCGCCCCAGCTGCTCACCCTCAATCTGGGCAGCGGCCAGGGCCATTCGGTGCTGGAGGTGGTGGCGGCCTTTGAGGCCGCCAGCGGCCGGGCCGTTCCCTACGAGCGGGTGGAGCGGCGGCCGGGGGATGCGGCGATCACCGTGGCCAACCCTGCCGAAGCGGCACGGCGGCTGAACTGGCGTACCCGCCGCAGCCTGGACGACATCTGCCGCGATGGCTGGGCCTGGCAAAGCGCCAACCCGAACGGGTACGGCGAATGAGCAAGCTCGGTCGGATCCTTCGTGAGTACAGGGTGTGCCTGGGATCGATGCGACGGCACAAGCCCCATGAACTGGCCGTGCTGGCCATCTTCAAGAATGAAGCCCATGTATTACGCGAGTGGGTGAATCATTACGCCGCCGAAGGCGCAACTACCATCCATTTAGTGAACAACAACAGCACCGACGATTACCAATCAGCGCTACAGCCCCATACCAGCAACAATCTTGTAGTCGTCCATCAAGACAGCAGACTTCATTCTCAGAAACTGATCTACAACGAGCAACTGCAACGGCTACGAAGCCAGTGCAACTGGCTACTGGTGTGCGATTTGGATGAATTCATCTATGCCAGATGCGCTCATCAACGAATCATTGATTACCTGCGCACACTAGCCCCTTGGGTGAGCAGCGTACAGATCCCATGGAAGATGTTTGGGTCTTCCGGGCACCTTCTTCAACCAGCGGCAGGAGTAAGGGCCGGCTTCACCAAGCGTGCCGACGCCGACCAGCCACACCCCTGCATGCCAGAAGCAGGCCTGATCCAGGCAAAAATCGTGGCGCGGTGCTCACGCATTCGAAGCTTGGATGTGCATCGCTGCAACCTGCTCTGGGGCCTAAGGATTCTCCCCAACGGCAAACCGGCTCGTCGCGGAGACTTTCAACCCATCGGCGAGTCACAGCTCAACAAGAGCACACTCCATTTGAATCACTACGCTATCCAGTCGGAAAGCCTGTTTCGCAGCGTGAAGATGTTGCGCGGTGATGTGAATAGTCCCGGCTACACACGCGCGCGCGACATGAGCTATTTCCAGCGTTACGACACCAATGAACGCACTGATAGAGAACTGGCACTAAAATCCAGCCAGCCATAAACCTCCTCAGCCCTGCTGAGCCACAGGCACTTGATTCTGCTTGCCGGAGGTGGTCATACGCATGCCCTGGTGCTGCGCCGCTGGGCAATGCAACCCCGGACCCGCCCTTGGTCCAGCCCCATCACCTTGGTGAGCCGCACCAGCAGGGCCTACTACTCCGGCATGGTGCCGGGCCTGGTGGCGGGTATCTATGCAGCGAAGGACTGCGCCATTGACCTGCGGCGGCTCTGCCGTCTGGCGGGGGTGAGCTTTGTGCGGGCGGAAATCACAGGGCTGAAGGTGGCCGACCAATTCCTGCTGCTGGAGGGCCGGCCGCCCCTGGCCTACGACCTGCTGAGCCTGGATCTGGGCGCTGAAACGGCGGTGGTGGCAGGGGAAGCGGTGGCGGTCAAACCCCTGGAGCCCTTCCTGCGCTGGTGCGAGGAGATGGGCCAAGCCTCCGACGAGGGGGCCCGCCGGGTGCGGCCGGATCTGCGGATCGTGGGGGGCGGCGCGGCGGCGGTGGAACTGGCCCTGGCCCTGCGGCGCCTCGGGGAGCCCCGGCTGCGGCTGCGAGGCGCGGGGCTGCATCTGGGCTCTGACGCCGCCAACCGCTGCGGCGAGCGGCTGCTGCAGCGGGCCGGCATCGCCATCGAGCGTGGGGCCCGAGGGCCGGTCAGCGCCCGCAGCGGCGGGGAGGAACCGCCCACCCTTGCCTGCACCGGCAGCCGGGCACCGGCATGGCTGGCCGCCTCGGGCCTGCCCGTTGATCCGGCCACGGGCCGGCTGCTCACCGACAACCGCCTGCAGGTGGAGGGGCACCCGGAACTCTTCGCCAGTGGCGACTGCGCCGTGGTCGCCGCAGCTCCCCGGCCGGCGTCGGGGGTGTGGGCGGTGCGGGCCGCCCCGGTGCTGGCGGCCAACCTGGAACGCCGCCTGGCGGACCCCGGCCGCCCCCTGCGGCGCTGGCGACCCCAGCGCTGGGCCCTGCAGCTGCTGGGGGATGGGGGTGCCCCAGGCGGTGCCCCGCAGGCGGTGGCCTTCTGGGGCCCGTTCGCCCTGGGGCCCTCGCCGCTGTTGTGGCGCTGGAAGGAGACCATCGACCGCCACTTCATGGCGGGCTTCACAGCCCTCGGGCCCATGGGGGCCCCAACCCTGGCAGGAGCCGCCGCCAGCACCCCCGAAGCGATGGCCTGCCGGGGCTGCGGCGCCAAGCTGGCCGCCGGCCCCCTGCGCGCAGCCCTGGAACGCCTTGATCCTGCGGCCGCGTCGGGTCCGGAGGATGCGGCCGTGGTGGGCTACGGCCAGGGCGGCGAAACCCTGCTGCAGAGCGTGGATGGCTTTCCTGCCCTGGTGGAGGATCCCTGGCTCAATGGCCGCCTCACCACCCTGCATGCCTGCTCCGACCTCTGGGCCTGCGGCGCCGAGGTCACCAGCGCCCAGGCCCTGGTGACCCTGCCCCGGCAGGGGGAGGCCCTTCAGGAGGAACTGCTGCTGCAGACCCTGGCGGGGGTGCGCTCGGTGCTCGATCCCCTTGGCGCCCGCTTGGTCGGCGGCCACACCCTGCAAAGCACCGACTACGGCCAGGAGCTGACCCTGGCGCTGACGGTGAACGGAGCCGCCCCGCCAGACAGGTTCTGGGCGAAAGGGGGCCTCAGGCCTGGGGATGCCCTGGTGCTGAGCAGGCCGATCGGCACGGGCGTGCTGTTCGCCGCCGCCCAGGTGGGTGCGGCACCGGCCGCCTGGATCGATGCCGTCCTGGCGGTGATGGAGCAAAGCCAGGCCCCCCTGGTGGAGCTGCTGGCTCGCCACGGCTGCCGGTCCTGCACCGACATCACCGGCTTCGGGCTGCTGGGCCACCTCGGGGAGATGGTGGAGGCCAGCCGAACCGCCTTCCCAGGGTTAAGCGTGACCCTCGATGGCCACGCCCTTCCCGCCCTGCCCGGGGCCCTGGAGCTGCTGGAGCAGGGCTTCGCCAGCTCCCTGGCGCCGGCCAACGCTGCCGCCCTCGCCCTGCTGGGGAAAACGATTGGGCTGCAGACTCCTGGCTCAGCGGGGAGCCAGGCTGCCCTCGAAGCCCTGCTGATCGATCCCCAGACCTGCGGCCCCCTGCTGGCAGCTTTGCCGGCGGAAGCGGCCGCCGCGGCCGTGGAGGACCTGCACCAGCTTGGTTTCCCCCACGCAGCCGTGGTCGGCAGAGTGGGGTTGAATTAGTACAACGCGGCCGCCACCTCCGTCAGGCGCTCCCGAAACTCGCCCTTGGCCATGCCGCCCTTCACTTCGCCGTGCACCACAAACTCGGCCTCCGGATCGCTCACCACCAGGTAGGTGGGCCAGCCCATCCCCTCCTTGTTGGGGTACTGGCTGAGCAGCACCTTGCGGTAGCGGCGGTAGGTGACCGTGTCCTGGAGCATCACACTCACGAACTCCAGCCCCAACTCGGTGGCCACCTTGGCGTCGTAGTGGGCCATGCGGTGGCAGGTGCCGCAGTCTTCGGAGCTGAACTTGAGCACGGTGGCCATGGCAGGTTCCCCAACGGTGAAGGGACCGTAGCCACTCAGAGGCGCTCCTGATCGAGCCGCAGGGACCGCTGGCGCCGCAATTCCTCCCCCAGGGCTGGTCCGGGGGGCACGCCTGCCGCCATAAGGGTTTTGGCCGAAACCGGGTTCTTCAGATGGCGCCAGCGCAGCCACCAGCGCAGGAGAGGCCGCCGGGGGCCATCGCCAGCCGCAAGGGCAAGGGCCACGGCTTCGGCGGACCAGCCCTGACCCTCCAAGGCGTCGCTCCAGGCGGCGGGGCCCCAATCCCCATCGCTCCCGCGCCGTTCAGCCAGCCAGCCCCGCAGCTCCCCCAACTGATGCAGCAGCTTCTGGCCGTGGTGGGGCACCTGCAGCCTCTGCGCCACGGCCACCGGATCGGTGGCGGCCGCCAGCAAGGCGGGCAGGAGGGGTAGGCCAAAGCGCCGGGCCCAGGCAAGCCGGCGCCGCCAGTGGACATCGACCTGCAGGGCCCCATCCACCAGCGCCAGGGCACCCCAGGTCTGCAACCGCGCCAGGGCCATGGGCCACGGCTCCCGCTGCAGCAGCAGATCCAGTTCCATGCGCAGACGGGTGCCGAGGGCCGGCGGCGCCATTTGGGGTGGGTCGCCAGGTCGCCAGGCCCAGGGCCAGGCCGCCAAGGTCTGGCTCACCTGCCCATGGCTTTCCGGAGCGAGTGCAAAACCCATCCGGGCGGCATAACGGGCCGCCCGCACCACCCGGGTGGGGTCTTCGGCAACGCTGGAGCCATGGAGAAACCGCAGCAGGCGCCCCTCCAGATCCGCCTGACCCTGGTGGGGATCCAGCACCCGCAGGGCGACCACCCCGCCGGCGCCCGACGCCAATTCCAGGGCCATGGCGTTGATGGTGAAATCCCGCCGGGCCAGGTCGTCTTCCAGGGATGCGAAGCGCACCTGCGGGTTCTCCCCCAGGGCCGGATAGGTTTCGCGGCGGGCGCTGGCCAGATCCAGCAGCACCCCATCCAGCTCCAGCTCCACCGTGCCGTAGGCCGGATGGGGGCGGCAAAAGGCCACGCGCTCGGGTCCCGCCCAGCGCTGCAACCGTTCGGCCAGCTGCGGCGCCGAGCCCTCCACCACCAGGTCCAGGTCGGGCAGACCCCGCCAGGGGTCGTCATGGACCCGGTGCAGCAGCAGGTCGCGCACGGCGCCCCCCACCACCGCCAGCCGCCGCCCCTCCGCCTGGGCCACCAGGGCCCCCAGCAGCCGGGGCGGCAGCCCTGGGATCTCCATCAGGCCGAATCGCTGGCCAGGGGCTCGATCGGCGCCAGGCGCGGATCCAGGATCTTCGGCCCCATGCCCTCGAACTTGACCGCGATCGACACCTTCTCACCGCTGCCGAACAGGTGAGTGATATGTCCTTCGCCGAAGGACGCATGGCGCAGGCGGTCGCCCACGGTCCAGGTGCGCGCGGTGCCGGTGCGGCGAACGGCGTTGGCGGGGGAGGCGGCGGCACCTCCGGCGGCCACCCGCAGGCTCTCGCTGCGGTCCACCCGGGTGAGGCGATCCAACCGGTTCTCCCGCCGCAGGGCCGCCCCACCGCTCTGGGGGAGGTCCCCCTGGATCAGCTCAGACGGCAGCTCCGAGAGGAACACAGAAGGCACCGCAGGCTCCCGCATGCCACCCCAGAGCCGCCTCTCGCTGGCGTGGGACAGGAACAGCCGCTCCTTGGCCCGGGTAAGGCCCACATAGCAAAGGCGCCGCTCTTCTTCGAGGGCTGAGGGGTCCTCCAAGGATCGGTAGCTGGGGAACAGACCCTGCTCCAGACCCACCAGAAACACCACCGGAAACTCCAGGCCCTTGCTGGCATGCAGGGTCATCAGGGTGACCCGGTCGGCGGCGGTGTCCTTGGAATCGGCATCACTGGCCAGGGCGGCGGAGGCCAGGAACCCCTCCAGGGAACCCTCCTCGTTCTCCTCCTGGTACTGCAGGGCGGCGTTCACCAGCTCCTGCAGGTTGCGGCGCCGCTCCTCGGCCTCATCGGTGCCCTCACTGATCAGCTCCTTCACGTAGCCGCTCTGCTCCATCACCCGCTGCACCAGCTCCGAAGGCGCGGCCTCCTGGGCACGGCCCGCCAGGTCACCGATCAGCTCGGCGAACTGCAGCAACCCCTTGGCCGAACGGCCCCCGAGCGAACGCACCGCCTCGGCGTCGCTCACCACATCCCAGAGGGGGATCCCCAGCTGGTTGGAAGCATCGGTGAGCCGCTCCACGGTGGTCTTGCCGATGCCCCGCTTGGGCACGTTCAGCACCCGCAGCAGACTCACGGTGTCGGCAGGGTTCACCAGCAGCCGCAGGTAGGCGAGCACGTCCTTGATCTCGCGCCGGTCGTAGAAACGCAGGCCCCCCACCACGATGTAGGGGATGCCCCAACGGACCAGGGATTCCTCCATCGCCCGGCTCTGGGCGTTGGTGCGGTACAGCACGGCCATGTCGCCCCAGCGCAGCTCAGGGTTGTTGGCATCCAACAGCCGCATGCGGTGCACCACCGCCTCTGCCTCGGCGATCTCGTCATCGCAACGGGTGAGGTGGATCAGTTCCCCCTCGCCCCGGGTGGCCCGCAGCACCTTGTCGATCCGCTCGGTGTTGTGGGCGATCAGGGCATTGGCCGCCGCCAGGATCGTGGCCGTGGAGCGATAATTCTCCTCCAGCTTCACCATCGTGCGGGTGGAGTCATCGGCGACCCGATCGCCGAAGTCGTCCTGGAAGCCCATCAGGATCGTGAAGTCAGCGGCGCGGAAGCTGTAGATGCTTTGGTCGGCGTCGCCGACCACGAACACGGAGCGGTCGGCCCAGTCGTTGAAGCGCTCGGGCTCCTCGCCGTTGGTGACGATCAACTTGATCAGGTCGTACTGGGTGCGGTTGGTGTCCTGGTATTCGTCCACGAGCACGTGGCGGAAGCGCCGATGCCAGTAATGACGAATCTGGTCATGGGCCGTCAGCAGCTGAACGGGCAGCAGCAGCAGGTCGTCGAAGTCGAGGGCGTTGTTGGATGCCAATGCCCGGCGATAGCGCCGGTAGGCCTCCGCCATCTGCTTGCCCCGCTGGCCCTGCTGGTCAGCCTCCAGCTGCTCGGGCAGCCAGCCCTGGTTCTTGGCGTTGCTGATGGCCCAGCGCACCTTCTTGGGCTCGAAGCGCTTGGGATCGAGGCCCATCTCCTGGGTGACGATCTCCTTGACCAGGGTCTGGGCGTCGGCCTCGTCGTAGATGGAGAACTGACGCGTCCAGCTCAGCCCCTCCGGATCGGTGTACTTGTCGATGTCGAAGCGGAGCAGCCGGGCGAACAGGGCGTGGAAGGTGCCGATCCAGAGGTCCTTGATCACCTCCCGGTAGATGCGGCTGCGCAGCTGCCGCTGCTGCGCCGCACCCAGGGTGCTCCAGGGCTGGCCGAACTGGCTCTGGGCGAGTTTCTGGGCCAGCAGAAGCTCCAGCCGCTCCTTCATCTCCCGGGCGGCCTTGTTGGTGAAGGTGACCGCCAGCACCTGGGCCGGATCAACGCCGTGGTGGCCGATCAGGTGGGCGATGCGGTGGGTGAGGGCCCGGGTCTTGCCGCTGCCCGCCCCGGCCACCACCAGCAGGGGGCCGGTGTGGTGGTCCACCGCCCGGCGCTGGGCGTCGTTGAGGCCTGCGAGGAAACTCATGCTCAGCCCAGCTGGCGGGAATCGAGGCTGGCCAGTTCGCTGAAGCTGGGGGATTTTTGCTGCAGCTCCAGAAAGCTGCCGTAGGCCTTGATGCGGCCATCCTCAAACTCATAGATGCGATCACAGCGGCGCACGGTGCTGAGCCGGTGGGCGATCACCACCGTGGTGCAGCGCCGCCCCACCACCTCGAGGGCCTCGATCACCTCCGATTCAGTGCGGTTGTCGAGGGCACTGGTGGCCTCATCAAGCACCAGGAACTGGGCCCGACGGTAAAAGGCCCGGGCCAGGGCCAGCCGCTGACGCTGGCCACCGGAGAGCCGCAGGCCGTTCTCCCCCACTTGGGTGTACAGGCCATAGGGCAGTTCACCGACGAACTCCTCGAGTTGGGCCGCCTCCAGGGCTTCCCAGGCCCGATCCTGGTCGGCTTCGTCGGTGCTCAGGCCAAAAGCCACGTTCTCCAGCACGCTGGCGTTGAGCAGGTTGATGGACTGGGGCACCTGGGCGCAGCTGCCCTGCCAGGCGGGGATGTCGAGGGGGCTGGCACCGATGCCGTCGAGTTGCAGTTCGCCGCGGGCGGGATTGAGCAGCCCCAACAGGATGTTGGCGGTGGTGGTCTTACCGCTGCCGGTGGCCCCCACCAGGGCAACGCGGGAGCCGATCGGGATCGAGAGATTGACGCCTCGCAGTACCCAGTCCTCGGAGCTGGGATAGCGGTACCAGACGTCATGGAGACGGATGGTGTGACGGGGATAGACGCCGGCGGGGGAGGGCACGCCCGGTGTGCTCAGGGTGGCCCGGTTGGCGGGCAACCGCAGCAGGTCAAGGGCGCCGGTCACCAGGGGCAGGCCTCCGCGCAGCTGGGTGACGGAGCGGAAGGCGTCCTGGAGGGGAGGGGTGAGGCGCAGGGCCGCCACGGCGATCGAGGCAAGGAAGGGGAGGATGGCGCCCACCTTGCTGGGGTCGCCGCTGAGCAGGGCGGGCACCGCCCCGACCGCAAAGATCATCGTGATCCCGAAGGGCTCGATCAGGGCCCGGGGCACGTCAGGGAGGAGTTCGGTGGTCCAGGCATACTCCTTGGCCTTCTCGCCCGAGGCCACAAATTGGTCTTGGAAGTAGGCCTCCGATCCGGTGAGCTGGATATCGCGCACCGAGCCCAGGGTTTCCAGAAGGATGTTGGTGGACTGGGCCTCCAGACGCATCTTCTGCTTGAAAGAGTGGCGCAGATAAGGGGTGACCAGAAGCGAGATCAGCCAGTAGGCCACCACCAGCCCCACCACCAGGATCACGGCCAGCCAGCGGCCGATGAAAAGGATGCCGATCGAGAGCAGCACGATCGAGACCGTGCTGCTGATGATCTGCAGCATGGGGGTGACCACGTTGCCAGCCACCCGGTTGAGGTTGTTGAGCAGCTGGGAAGAGAGCTCAGCGGTGGACTTCCCCAGGTGGTACTCGTAGCCCTGCTGCAGCACCCGGGCGTGGATCTGGTTGGAGAGGTCGCGCCACACCTGGGCGGAGAGACGCTGCTGGAAAAAGCGCAGGCAGATCTTCGAGATCGAGGCCAGCCAGGCCAGCAGGATGAAGGTGACGATCATCCAGAGGCTCTGGTTCGTCTCGCTGCCTCCGAAGACGTGGATGCCGTGAAGCTGGTCGGGCAGCTGGTTGCCCACCAGGGCACCCGTAAGGCGAGCAATGATCGCCACCGACACCAGATCGATCACCCCGGGGATGATCGAGAAAGGCACCAGCACCAACAGGGAGTTCAGCCGCCGTCGGGGCAGATAACGCAGCAGCTCCCGCAACTGGTTCAGCGTTTGGCTGCGCGCGAACGGCATGGACGAACGACCGAGCTGCGGCAACTGTTCTCAAGCTATGTCGCAGGGCACGGTGCCGTCGGAGCGGGGGGCCGGCTCAACGGCCGGTTCCCAGCAGGCGCCGCAGCCGCACGCGCAGCTGGTCCAGGCGGGAGCCGAGGCGGCTGGGGGAGGTGAGGGGGGATTCACCCGCAAGCAACCGATCCCAATGGGCGTCAATCGCCACGAGGGCCTCGCGCCAGCGCAGCTGCAGGGCCCCCTCTGAAGCCTGGTGAAGGCGATCGGCCAGCCGCTGGGGATCGGCCAGGAACGCCTCCGGATCGGCCACCGCCGCGGCGATGCGCTCCACATCGCCGCTGAGGGTGCCGGCGCCGATCTGGTGGCCAAGGCGCCCCGGATCGAGGCCATCGGCCAGGGCGTGGTTGAGGCTGCTGAACACCACACAGCCGCTGGCCATGGCCTCCAGGGGCGGCAGGCCGAAGCCCTCGCTCACGCCGCGACCACGCCAGTAATCGGCGGAGTCATAGAGGTACACCTTGGCGGAGCGGAACAGGTCCACCAGGTCGTCCACCCAGCCGCTCTGCACCTCCACCCGCAGTCCCCGGGCCCGCAGGGCCGGCACCAGGATGCGCAGCACATAGGCGCTGCTCTTGCGGGCCTGCACCAGCACATCGATGGAACGCTGGGCCACCCGCCGGGGATCGCGCACACTGCCGTCGTCGTTCCAGCGGGGCTCGATGGCGTTGGGCACCAGAAACAGGGGGTTTCTTGGCGCCCGATCACCCCAGTAGCCGAGGGTGTTGCGGCTCACCGCCAGCACCGGCACCCCCGGCGGCAAATCGAAGCCATAGCCGCTGCTGTGGGCGTGATAGGCCACCGGCCGACCCTTGAGGCGGCGCAGCAACTTGGGCACGTCAAAGCCCCAGCTCACGATCCAGAGGGCGGGGCCTGGGGCCGCTTCGTTCCGCAACAGGTCCGTCAGGAACGGCCGGCCCGGCTCCCGTTGCCGGTAGGTGACCACCTCGCTGCCGGTGATCGACCCCACCAGACGGGCGGTCTGCAGTTCCACCTGGAGGCCTCCGCAACGGAAACGCCCGGTGGTGCCTGGAACCAGAAAGCGGACGGGACGCAAACAGCTCGGGCTCAGGCGGCCACCACCTCGGTGCTGCCAACCCGCTGGCGGCGGGTGAGGAAACCGAAGAGCACCTTGCCGATGGCGGCCACCAGGTTGCCTTCCAGTTCCTGGAACATGGTCATGTTGAGGTGGAAGGCGCCATTCGCCTCCTCAACAATGCGATCGGCCGTGGGCTGGTCGATCGGCAGGGCATCAAGGGTGGAGCGGTAGGTGACCTTGAAGGCCTTCTCGTCGTCGATGGAGGCGAACTCATAGAAGTGGAGGCCGTCACTGTCCCCCAGGTTCATGGCCTTCTGGGCGATGTTCTTGAGGATCTGGCCGCCGGAGAGGTCGCCCAGGTAGCGGGTGTAGTGGTGGCCCACCAGCAACTCGGGGGCCTCGGCCGCCACCTGGTGGATGCGGGTCACGTAGGCGGCGGCAGAGGGGGAGGGCTTGATCTGGCCGCGCCAGTCGGAGCCGAAGTAATAAGCCAGATCGGCCTCCAGGGCCTCGCGGCGGTTGAGGGCCTCAAAGGCCACCGGGCCCACCACCGGGTGGTTCTTGAGCTTGCCGATCTCCTCTTCCATCGCGCTGTAGACGAAGTAGAGGTCGGCCACCAGCTTGCGGTAGCTGATCTTGTCGACGACGCCCTTGAGGAAGCAGGTCACGAAGCCGGTGTTCTCGGCCATGGTGTGGGACTTCTTGGTCCCTTCACGCAGCTGGGAGGCAAGGGCGACGGACATGGGGGCAAAGGGGGTTGCGAAGGCGGTGGCTGCTTAGGCAGCGAGTGGCGGCCACGCGGGCAGAAGGGTCAACGTAGGCCGGTGGACCGGGTCGGGGGCGGGGTTGGTTGCGAAGGGTTACGGCCTCAGGCGGCCCGGACCCCCTCCTGCGCCCCGAACAGCTCAAACAACTGGCGGCAGAACTGCTGCATCAGCTTCTCCACCGCCTCAGTCGGCAGGTGGGAGCCACTGGCCCGCCAGTCGCCCACCGTGGCCAGCGACCAGCGCTCATCGGCATAGGTGAGGCCCCGCAGGGTCACCCCCAGCAGGGGCGGACAGCGGTGCAGGCTGGGCTCCAGGGTGGTGGGAGGCGCCGCCAGGCGCAGCTGCACCAGCACCGAGCGGCACTGGATACGGGGACTCCAACCGGGGAAATGGAAGGAGAGATCGAGGGTCTCGCTCTCGTCATAGGCCCGGGTCTGGGGGTCGTCGCGCCAGGGGTTGAGGTTGGCCCGGGCGTCGGGGAAATGCTCACGAAACAGGGTGGCCGCGGAAGCGACGACCTGGGCCAACTCCAGCGATCGGACCTGATCGGCGGCATTCATGGCGCCATCCTGGCGCCTGTGGCCCGGGACCGCAGCACGGATCGGCAGTTGCGAACAGGGCCGGCGACCCTGCAGCACCGGATCGGGAGAAAGCACAGCGACCCGCCCCTGCGCCGATCACCGCAAACCTTCCGGGCGATCCCACGGACATAGGCTCGCGCCGAACCACCCGCGCCCGGGCGCCGCATGGCCACCTACGAGAAGCTCACCGCCCCCACCAGCGGCACCGCCATCCGCTTCGAGGGGGGGCAGCCGGTGGTGCCGAACGATCCGATCATCCCCTTCATCCGCGGCGATGGCACCGGCGTGGACATCTGGCCCGCCACCCAGCTGGTGCTGGATGCGGCGGTGGCCAAGGCCTACGGCGGCGAACGGCGGATCGAGTGGTTCAAGGTGTATGCGGGAGATGAGGCCTGTGACCTCTACGGCACCTACCAGTACCTGCCCCAGGACACGCTCACGGCCATCGAGGAGTACGGCGTGGCGATCAAGGGTCCCCTCACCACCCCGATCGGCGGCGGCATCCGCTCCTTGAATGTGGCCCTGCGCCAGATCTTCGATCTGTACTGCTGCGTGCGCCCCTGCCGCTACTACGAGGGCACTCCCAGCCCCCACAAGCGCCCCCAGGATCTGGACGTGATCGTCTATCGGGAGAACACCGAAGACATCTACATGGGCATCGAGTGGGCGGCCGATGACCCGGTGGGGATCGAACTGATCCGCCACCTCAACGAGGAGGTGATCCCGGCCAACGGCAAGCTCAAGGGCCGCCGCATCCCCGACGGTTCCGGCATCGGCATCAAGCCGGTGAGCAAATTCGGCACCCAGCGCCACATCCGCAAGGCGATCCAGCACGCCCAGCGCCTCGAGGGCAACAAGCGCCACGTGACCCTGGTGCACAAGGGCAACATCATGAAGTTCACGGAGGGGGCCTTCCGCGACTGGGGCTACGAGCTGGCCACCACGGAGTTCCGCGATGTCTGCGTGACCGAACGGGAGAGCTGGATCCTGGGGAACCTGGAGCACAACCACGGCCTCAGCATCGAGGACAACGCCCGCCTGATCGAACCCGGCTACGACAGCCTCACCCCCGAAAAGAAGGAGGCGGTGGATGCCGAGGTGCGGGGGGTGCTCGAAGCCATCGGCGAGAGCCATGGCTACGGCAAATGGAAGAGCCTGGTGCTGGTCGATGACCGGATCGCCGACAGCATCTTTCAGCAGATCCAGACCCGGCCCCAGGAGTATTCGGTGCTGGCCACCCTCAACCTCAACGGCGACTACGTGAGCGACGCGGCCGCCGCCGTGGTGGGGGGCCTGGGCATGGCGCCGGGGGCGAACATCGGTGACAAGGCGGCCATCTTTGAAGCCACCCACGGCACGGCGCCGAAGCACGCCGGCCTGGATCGCATCAACCCCGGTTCGGTGATCCTCAGCGGCGTGATGATGCTGGAGTTCATGGGTTGGCAGGAGGCGGCCGACCTGATCACCAGCGGTCTGAGCGCCGCCATCGCCAACGGGGAGGTCACCTACGACCTGGCGCGGCTGATGGAACCAAGGGTGGAGCCGGTGAGCTGCTCGGGCTTTGCCGAAGCCGTGGTGAGCCACTTCGGGGGCTGAGCCGGGCAGACTGCCCGGATGAGCGCCACCCTCACCAATCCGGCAGACCCCTGCGTGCACTGCGGGTTCTGCCTGCCCACCTGCGCCAGCTACAGGGTGCTGGGCACAGAGATGGATTCCCCTCGGGGGCGCATCCACCTGCTCAAGGCCATCGACGCCGGTGAGCTGGCTCTGGATGCCACGGTGGCCAGCCATTTCGACAGCTGCCTGGGCTGCTTCGCCTGCGTCAGCGCCTGCCCCTCGGGGGTGCGCTACGACGAGCTGATCGAGGCCACCCGCCCCAAGCTCAACGCCCCACAACTCCGCAGCTCCGCCCAGCAGACCTTCCGCAAGCTGCTGTTCGCCCTGCTGCCCTACCCCCAGCGGCTGCGGGCCCTACTCACACCCCTGCGGCCCTACGCGGGCTCCGGCCTGCAGCGACTGGCCCGCACCAGTGGCCTCACCAGGCTGCTGGGACCGGGCCTGGAGGCGATGGAGCGCTTGCTGCCGCCCCTGGCGCCCGAAGCCTTCCGCGACGACCTGCCCCTGGTGGTGCCGGCCCAGGGCGCAAGGCGCTACCGGGTGGGGCTGGTGCTGGGCTGCGTGCAGCGGCTATTTGATCCGGCGGTGAACCGGGCGGCGGTGGCCGTGCTGAGCGCCAGTGGCATCGAGGTGGTGATCCCGCCAGCCCAGGGCTGTTGCGGCGCCGTGACCCACCACCAGGGGGAACTGGAGCAGACAAAGGAGCTGGCGGGCAGCCTGATCGACGCCTTCGCGGCCGTGATCGGCCCCGGCAAAGCGGCTGGCGCCGAACCGCTGGATGCGGTGCTGGTGGCGGCCTCCGGCTGCGGCCACACCCTCAAGGCCTACGACACCATCCTGGCGTCCGAGCCGGCCTGGGCCGCCAAGGGAAGCGCCTTCGCCCGCCAGGTGGCGGACATCCAGGAGTTCCTGCACCGGGTGGGCCTGGGGGAGGCAGCCCAGGGCGCCTTGACGCCCCTGACCCACGCCGATGGCACCACCGCCAGCGCCGAGCGGCCCCTCAGGCTTGCCTACCACGACGCCTGCCACATGCTCCACGGCCAGGGGATCGCCGAACCACCCAGGGCCCTGCTGCGCCAGATCCCCCACGTGGAGCTCAAGGAGGCCACGGAGGCGGGAGTGTGCTGCGGCAGCGCCGGCATCTACAACCTGGTGCAGCCCGAGGAGGCGGCCGAACTGGGACGCATCAAGGCGGCGGACCTGAGCGGCACGGGGGCCGATCTGGCGGTGAGCGCCAACATCGGCTGCAGCCTGCAGATTCGCCACCACATGGACAGCACCAGCCGGCCGATCGAGGTGCTGCACCCAATCCAGCTGCTGGAGAGAAGCCTGGCTGGAGGCTGATCACCCGTCCCTTCAGAGGAGGGCTCGGATCCCGGATGGTGGGAACCCTGGATTGAACAACACCCCCATGAGCCAATCGCCAGCAACGACCGCCCCCCCGGCCTGACCCACCGCTACCGGGAGGAGCTCCAGGCTCGGCATTACCCACGCCTCACGGTGAAGACGTTCGCAACAGTGGCTGAGACGCTGGCGGTGCTGGGCCACGTTCAACCGCGAGATTTGGCGCAGGTGGGGCCTTCATCGCCCTGCTGACCGAGGCAGTGGGTCGTGCTTGACGGCCAGCCCCTCACACCCCTTCCGAACCCAGCAGCCCCTGTTCCTGGTTACGGCCACCGGTGGACCCACCCTTGAACAAATCCGACACCAGCAGCGCGTCCAGGGAGAAGCGACCGGGTCCAAGCAGCAGAACTGCCAGGCTGCCCCCCAGGAAGAGCACCACCAGTTCGAGCACATAGATGTTCAGGCCGCTGGCCAGGATGTGGGAGTAGCCCGCCACCGCCATGGTGCTGGTGAGGGCCAACGCGCCGAGGGGGGTAAGGAAACCCAGGATCACGCACCAGGAACCCAACACCTCACTGAGGCCGGCCACATGGGCAAAGAACAGGGGAAAGGGCAGATGCAACGGCACCACGTAGTTGGTGGCGAACGTGGCCGGATCCGCCAGCTTCTCCTGGCCGTGGTGGATCATCATCCCCCCAATCGCCAGCCGCAGCAGCAAGAGGCCCACGCTCGCCACCCGGCCATTGCTGCTGACATACCCCTTGGCCAGGGCCAGAGCTGACTGCGTGAGGGCCCCCTGGGCCGCCAGTTGCTTAGCCAAGCCGGGGAAGGAAAGACCGAGGGCCCACAGGGCCGTGGTGGCGGCCAGGAAACCAAGAAAGATCTCCAGCAGGGTGACGGTGGTCATGGACGGTGATTGACGGCCTTCAGCTTGGCGCGCCACGTGAAGAAATGTGAGGCGCTCTCAGGAAAGGGGTGTCCCCACCGGCAGCCGCTCGCAGGCATAGGTCTCGATCGATCCCCGGCTGCGCTGGAAGCGCGGCCGCTGGGGGTCCTCCAGGCTCCACCACCACTGGCCGTCGGTGTAGCTGGGGGCTCCGGCGTTGTTGGTGCGCGGCAACTGCAGCGACAGCCCCCGCCAGCGCAGCACCACGAACGCCCCCGGCACCGTGCCAGCCGCCTGGTTGGGAATGGCTGGGTCATCCACCGCCCCGTTATCGGCCAGCGCCTCCAGGGGGTCACCCGCACAGACATAGGAGCTGGTGGTGGCCGCCCCCAGGGGGGCAACCGCGACGAACCCCAGCAGGACAACCATCACCAGTGCCCTTGCCAGCACACGGACAATCGCACTCGCCCCCATCAGCCCATCTCCCTGTCCGTTGGCCCCCATGCTGGGCGAAGAAGTTGGCAAGAGCGGGGAGACCGGGCTGGCCACCCCCTCGACCTAACTTGCAAGAAAACCATTTATGCCATTCCTTCCCTCCCGCTGGGCCCTGGGCCTGCTGCTCAGCTCTGCCCTCGGCTCGGGGAGCCTGGCCCCCCTGGGCGCGCTGGCCAAGCCACCGGCACCCTCCAGCGTTGAGCAGACCCGCATCGGCCCCCTGCAGCTGGAGAACGGTTACCCCAGCAAGGCCGCCGCCGCCAAGCTCTACGACGAGCTGGACTTCCAACGGGCCACCCAGGCCTACCTCTGGGCCCTGCCGGCCGTGGGCTTCAAGGCGCTCTACGACGCCCAGGCCAAAACCTTCGGGGCCCGCAACGGCGATGTGGTGCTCTACCAGACCCTGAAGGACAAGGCGGGGATGCTCACCCCCAACATCACCACCCTCTACGCCTTCAGCTTCTGGGACCTGGCCCAGCAGGGCCCGCTGGTGGTGGAGGTGCCCGCCGGGGCCACCGCCGGTGGGGTGATGGACATCTGGCAGCAGCCGATCACCGACATGGGCCAGACCGGCCCCGACAAGGGCGCCGGTGGCAAGTACCTGATCTTGCCCCCCGGCAGCCCCGAGCCGGTGGCCCCCGGTTACCGCATCGTCCACTCCCCCAGCAACCAGATCTGGTTCGGCACCCGCGGCCTCGATCCCGACAAGGCCGCGGCCGAAGCCACGGTGCGCCGTCACCGGCTCTACGGCTGGAACCAGCGGGACAACCCGCCCACCAACGCCTACGTCCCCGTGGCTGGTCGCGCCTGGCAATCGGCCCAGCCCGCCGACCTGAACTACTGGCGGCTGCTGAGCGAGCTCTACGCCAACGAGCCCGTGGCCCCCCGCGACCGCATGATGTTCGGCCTGCTGGCGCCCCTGGGGATCACCCCCGGCCAGCCCTTCAAGCCGGATGCCCGCCAGGCCAAGGTGCTGGGCGAGGCCGCCCGGGTGGGGGATCTGATGGCCCGCACCATCGCCTACGACAAGCGCACCCCCGGCGCCACGGTCTACCCCGGCAAGCACTGGGAGTACGCCGTGCTGTTCGACCTTGACCAGGAATCCCCCGACAAACGCCGGGTCCAGGTCGACGAGCGCAGCTCCTGGTTCTACGAGGCGATCGGCATGTCGGCGGGGATGCAGGGGCGGATCGTGGGGTTTGGCCAGGTGTACCTGGAGGCCTCCAAGGATGCGAAGGGCCAGTGGCTCGATGGCGGTCGCACCTACCGGATGCGGGTGCCGGCGGGTCCACCGGTGAAGCAGTTCTGGTCGATCACCCTCTACGACAACCTCAGCCGCGGCCCGCTCATCACCGACCAGGGCGCCGCCGACCTCAGCTCCCGCAAGCCGGATCTGGTCACCAACGCCGATGGCTCGGTGGATGTCACATTCGGGCCGGTGCGGCCCGCCGGCGCCGCCAACTGGATCAAGACCACTCCGGGCAAAGGCTGGTTCGCCTACTTCCGCTTCTACGGCCCCACCGAGGCCTACTTCAGCAAGGCCTGGCAGCTGAACGACATCCAAGCGCTCAAGCCCTGAGGCAACCTTTCGCCTCACACCTGCCCTCGGCACCCACAGCGTTCCCAAGCCAAACGATGCTCCCTACCCCCAGCCGACCTGCGGTCGCCTTGATCGCCGCCCTCTTCACCGCCTTGCCGCTGGCTCCCCTTGGGGCCCTGGCAGCGACACCGGCTTCGGCACCAGCCCCCAGCACCCTGGGTCAGGCCCCAGCCCCCAGCCCCGCCGAAGCCCGCGCCATCGCCAAGGAGGCCTGGCTCTACGCCTACGCGCCGCTGCAGGGCTACAAGACCCTCTGGAACCAGACCCAGAATTCCGCCTTCCCGGGTTACGTGGGCGGTTTCAACCGCTTCCGCCACTACAGCCGTTCCGCCACCCCGGCCGACACTGACATCGTCACCCCCAACAACGACACGCCCTACTCCTGGGCCTGGCTGGATCTGCGCGCCGAGCCGATCGTGCTGGAGGTGCCCGCCGTGGCGGCGCCCCGGTACTACGTGAACCAGTGGTTTGACCTCTACACCCACAACTTCGCCTACACCGGCGTGCGCACCACCGGTCGCGGGGCCGGCACCTATCTGTTCGCCGGACCCCACTGGAAGGGCACGGTGCCCAAGGGCATCACCAGGGTGTTCCGGGCGGAAACCGACTTCGTCGGCACCCTCACCCGCACCCAGTTGAACGGGCCCGATGACATCCCAGCCCTGAAGACGATTCAGGCCCAATACGTCCTCACCCCCCTCTCGCGCTTCTCGGGCCAACCAGCGCCGTCGCCAGCCCCAGCGGTGGCCTGGCCCGCCTGGGACGCCAGCAAGGCCGAGGGGATCGGCTTCATCACCTACCTCAACGCCCTGTTGCCGTTCATGCCCGCCGTGCCGCCTGAGCGGGCCATGCGGGCCCGATTCGCCCGCATCGGCATCGGCCCAGGTCTGGCCTTTGATCCGGCGCGGCTGGATCCGAAGCTCCGTACCGCCCTGGAGGAAGGAGTGGCCGAGGCCAGCCGGGAGCTGAAAACCAAGGGCCAACAACAGACCAGCTCCCGGGGCTTCTTCGGCACCCGCGAGGAGCTCGGACCCGGCTACATCAGCTTCCGCTCGATGGGGGCCCTGCTGGGGATCTATGGCAACAGTGACGCCGAGGCCTTCTACGCCAGCCAGCAGACCGGGCCCGATGGCCAGGTGCTCGACGGTCGCCGCAGGTGGGTGCTGCGTTTCCCGGCCGGTCAGTTGCCGCCGGTGAGCCAGTTCTGGTCAATCACCATGTACAAACTGCCGGAGCGGCTGCTGGTGGAGAACCCTATCCAGCGCTACTCGATCGGCGATCGCACCCAGGGCCTCAAGCAGGGCGCCGACGGCTCCCTGGAGATCTACCTCCAGCACGACAACCCAGGCCCTGCCAAGGCCTCCAACTGGCTCCCGGCCCCGGCCGGTCCCTTCTTCTTCGTGGCCCGCCTCTACGGACCCAGCGCCGCAGTGCTGAAGGGGGACTGGAAACTGCCCAAACTGGTGGAGCTGAAGTAGGCCACAACCATCCTTGACACCCCCCGGGCTGCTGTTCAGGATGCCTGCAGCGCCCCGGAGGCCATGGCCCGCCAACCCACCCAGGACTTCCTGTTGTTCCTGATCGGAGGCTCCCTGTTCGCGGCGGGCATCGTGCTGTTCACCAGCCAGGTGATGGTGGGCAGCGAGTTCCAGCTGGGGGGCTGGTTCGGCCGGGGCGTCGGTGGGTCCTATCGGGGTGGCTCGGGCACCTTTTTCGGCGGCCTGTTCGGCGGGGGCCCCAGCCTGGGCCTCGGGCTGCTGGTAATCCCCTTCGGGGCCGGCATCGCCCTGCTATTGGCGGAAACCTACAAGCGCCTGGGCTGGTTCCTGGTGCTCGCTTCCGCGGCGGCGGTGGGGGCAGCCATCCTCCAGAGCCTGATCTTCAGCTTCCGTCCCACCACCCTCTTCAGCCTGATGGCGATCGTGTTCATGGTGGGCGGCGGTGGCGGCCTGATGTTCAAGGCCCTGCGGCGCTATCCGGACGAAGAACGAAAGCAGGGGCGCAGCGACCTGGACGACCTGCGGGAGGAACTCGATCACCTGCGCAGCCGCCTCGATCAGGGGGGCAAGGATTCAGACCCGAAGAACTGACGCTCCAGCCGTCCTGACACCTTTGGCCCCATCCCCCAGCGGGGACTGGAACAGGTTGGCCATCAAGCCCCTGGGACAGCCCTGCCTTCACGATCACAGCTCCCCTGGCCCGCCGGGACCACTGCCAGCCGACCGTCTGCGGCTAGGCAGGCTGCGTGGTGGGCTCCGGCAATCGGCTGATCACGAGCCGCAGCAGCACCGGCGCCAGGAAGGTGGTGCCGATCACCATCAGCAGAATCGCCGCCTCCAGGGCCGGGGTCAGCAACTTCGCCTGGGTGCCGAGCCCGAGGAAGATCAGACCCACCTCACCCCGCGGCATCATCCCCAACCCCACCACCAGGCGGTTGGTGGGCTCCTTGCTGAGGTAGGTCCAGCCCGCCACCACCTTGGTGACCACCGCCACCACCAGCAGGAACGCCGCCACGATCAGGCCCTCCCGGTTGGCGGGATCGAGGGGGTTGAGCACGGAGAGATCCAAGGTGGTGCCGATCAGCACGAAGAACACCGTGGAGAACAGCTGTACCAGCGGTTTGACCGCCTCCTCAATCGCTTTGGTGTGGCGGGAGCTGCTCAGGATCAGGCCGCCGGCGAAGGCCCCCAGGGCCGCCTCCAGGCCGATGGCCTGGGCGGCGAAGGAGGAAACGCAGAGCACCAGGAACGAGGCCACCACCACCTCCCCAGGGGCCTTGAGCTGATCCAGCAGCCAATCGAATGCAGGGGCGGCCGTGCGGCTAAGCACCAGGGACACCACCACAAACACGGCCGCCGCCGCCAAAAGCTGCACCACTGGGCCCATGGCCACCGTGCCGCTGGCCGCCAGGGAGACCACCACCGCCAGGATGACGATGCCGAGGATGTCGTCGAGCACGGCAGCGCCGATCACGATCTGGCCCTCCTTGGTGCGCAGGAACTTCAGCTCACTGAACACGCTGGCGGTGATGCCAATACTGGTGGCCGTCATGGCCGCACCGGCGAACACCGCTGGGATCAGGGGCACATGGAAAATCCAAAGCAGGCCGCAGGTGCCTAAGGCAAAGGGCAGCACCACGCCGGTGACCGCCACGGTGGAGGCCTGCACCCCCACGGCGATCAGCCCGTCGAGGTCACTCTCCAGGCCCGTGAGGAAGAGCAGGGAAAACAGGCCGATGGTGGCCACCGATTGCAGGCTGGGGAAGGTCTCGGCGTAAACCTCCCGCACCTGCTCGGGCCCCAGGTGCGCCAACGACGACACGCCGTTGATCAGCCAGGCGCTCACCTCGCCCTGGGTTTCCGGCGGCAGGATCAGATGCAGGCCTGAGATGCCGATGATCACCCCGGCCACCAGCTCCCCCAGGATCGTGGGCAGCTGCAGCCGCACCAGAATCTCCGCCAGGGCCCGGGCGGCGATGAAGATCAACGCGAAGCGACCCACACTGATCAGGGTTTCGGCCACCTCGAACTGATGGCTGCCCACCTCGAGCAGGAGCGTGGGAAAGGTCATGGGGGAAGGGAGCGTCGGCCGGCGGAGCGGGCCCGGTGGGCGTGACCTTAGGTGGTTCCAGCCAGCACAGTTGGTTCCCCAGGAGCCACCGCCGCCGCTTCCATCCGGCGCCAGGCCTGCAACAGGGTGCCCGGCTCCCCGAGATTTCCCGGGAAAGTGAGCAGGGGCAGCCCCGGCAAGCGGGGATGGTCCGCCGGCAGCCGCACCAGGGACAGCCCCGGCAGCAACTGACCCTCCAGCCGCACCGCCCCCACCCCCAGGCCCGTGGTCAGGAGGGTCTGGGTGGTGATGCCCCCCTTGCTGATCAGATACGACAGATCCGCCGGTAGGCCAGCGGCGATGCGTGCCATCAGAGCGGCAAGGGCCTCCCCCAGGACCCGACGCTCGTTCTCGTCAGCACAGCTCCGCTCCCCACGGCTGGTAAACAACACGGGGGTGAGGCCCCGGGCCCCCAAGCCGTTCATGGCAGCCCGTAACTCCTTCTCCAGCGCCGTGCTGGGCAGCGTCCCCCCGCGCAGGTCCGCCAGCACCGCCTCCACCGGCACCTCCACGCCGCCGCAGCCGGGTTCCGCCAGCAGTGCCGCCAGCTGGGCATCGGCCAGGGGCACGTGGGAACCCACCAAGACAGCGCCGGGGCTGGAGCCCCGCCGCAGGGCCGCCAGGCCATGGGCATCCAGGGCCGGCGGCGGCAACTCCGCCAGGGCCTGGATCAGGCCGGCGGCCGACTGGATCAGCAGCCGCGATCCAGCAGCCTGGGCCGCCCAGATCGCCCGGGCCAGGGCCTCCAGATGCTCGGGCCGGGACCCATCCGCCACCACCACCGGATTGCCCCGCAACCCCAGCAAACGCTGGATCAATCGCTCAGCGGCCTCACCCCCCACGGCCGCCGCGCCCAACTCATCGAGACCAATCCGCTGCACCGCCGCGGCCGGCACCCGGCCGGCGGTCTTCTCCTCCACCCAGGCGGGCAGGTAGCTGGTGCCATAGCCAAACAAGCGATCGTGGCCGAAGGCTGTGGTGTGCACAGGCTCCCCCGCCAGGAGGTGCACCCCGTCCACCGTGGTGCGGCCCCCCTCCAGGAAGCAGGGCACCAGCAGGGTGGCGTCAAAGGGGCCCAGCTCGGCGCTGATGGCCTCTGTCTCCAGGGGGAAATGGCCCCGCAGGGTGGAATCGCCACGACTCACCAGCAGCCAGTCGCCCAGCCCTTCCTCCCGGGCGGCGGCCTCCAGTTCGCGGGCGATGGCGCCCAGCCGCCGGCGAGCCTGCTCCGGCGGCTGGGCACGGCTGTCGGTGAGCAAAAACAGCAGCGGCGAGGGATCCCGCAACCCCTCCACCAACGAGGCCCGATCGAAGCGCAGCAGCAACGGACAGCCGTGCACCGTCTGGGAGCCGGTGGGGTCATCGTCGAAGACAACGATCTTGGGGTGCACGCGCATGGCACCATCGTGCCGTGATCACCCCGGAACCCAGGGAGCTACCGGAGCTGGTGCGCCAGCTGCACGCCGAGGCCACCCCCTGGCTTCCCGCCGGCCACGGCAGCCGCCTGCACTGGGGGCCGCCGGTGCACACCCATGGCGGTGGTCCCGCCACCGTGGTGAGCTGCCGCCGGCTGGATCGCCTGATCGACCACGCCGTCGGTGATTTCACCGTGACCGTGCAGGCGGGTCTGGGGCTGAAGCAGTTACAGGAGGCACTGGCCGAGCAGCAGCAGTGGCTGGCCATCGACTGGCCCTGGGGCAGCGGCGCCGATGGCGCTGGCGCCGGCAGCGTCGGCGGCCTGGTGGCCCGCGGTCTGGCGGGCGGGCTGCGGCAGCGCCACCTGGGGGTGCGCGACCAGGTGATCGGCATCGGGCTGCTCCGCAGCGATGGCACCGCCGCCCACGCTGGGGGCCGGGTGGTGAAAAACGTGGCGGGCTACGACCTGATGCGCCTGTTCACCGGCAGCTGGGGCTCCCTGGGCCTGATCACCGAACTCACCCTGCGCACCGCGCCACTGCCGCCCGTGCGTCGCGGGCTGCTGGTCCAGGGCGAGCTCCGCCCCCTGGAGGCCCTGCGCCGCTGGCTGCTCAGCTCCAGCCTCACCCCGGAGCTGATCGACTGGTGGAGCGCGGCCCTCAGCGCCCATGCGGGCGCGGAGAGCTTGCCCGCCCTGCTGATCAGCCTGGCCAGCGTCAGCAGCGACGCCCTTGCCGAACAGATCCAAACCATCGCCAGCCAGGCTGTGGCCCTGGGCCTGAGGGCCCAGCCCCTCGACAGCGAGCGGCTGGAGGCCCTACGGGCCCTCGGCCTTGGGGAGGACCTGATCCCTGCGGTCGGTGACACCCCCGGCGGATCGACCAACCACCGCTGGTTGCTGCGGCTAGGGGTGCTGCCCGCCAGCGGCGCCGAGCTGCTGGCCCACCGCTGCCTGCAAGAGGTGCCCGTGGCCCTGGGAGCGGGCAGCGGCCTGGGCCTGGCCTGGGCCCAGGCCAGCCGCGATTCCACCCAGTTGGCCCCCTACCAAGTGGAGGACCTGCGACGCCAGTGCCAGCAGCTGGGGGGATACCTGACGGTGCTGGAGCAACCGGCCACCGCCGCCTTGCCGGCCTGGGGGGACGCACCGGACAAGGCCGTGATCGAAGCGGTCAAGCGAGCATTCGATCCCCTCCAGCAACTGGCCCGGGGCCGGCTGCCCGGCGTGGATCAGAGCGCCGTAAGGGCGTAGCGGGTTCGCAGCCGAAGGCTGTCGCCGGGGGCCAGCCGCAACAGGCGATCGCCGCTGAGCAGCGCACCCCGTGGTGCACTCCAGGGCTCCAGACAGACCATCGAGCGGGGCGGGTCGGTCCAGACCACCGTCAGATCCAGGGGGGCCGTGGGTTCCAGGGTGATCACCTCGCCAGCGACGGCGTCCACCAGGCGCACGGGCCCCGCCGGTTCCGCCAACAGATCCACCCCCGCCGCCAACGCCGCCAGCCGCTCGGAGACGGGCACCTGTTCCCCGCTCACCTGATCCAGCACCCGCGGCGGCAGGCCCTCGATCGTCACGGACTCCAGCGACGACACCTGGAAGTAGGCATGGAGCCCGAAGCTGAAGGGCAGCAGATCGGTGCCGGTGTTCTCCACCACCGCCTCGATCTCCAGGGCGGCCGGCCGCAGCCGCACCTCCAACGTGAGCAGGAAGGGGTGGGGGAAGGGGAGGAGGGTCTCGGGGCTGTCCTTCAGCTGCAACCGCACACCGGAATCAGCACCCTCCAGGGCCCCGATCGTCCAGGGGCGGTCACGGGCGAACCCATGCTGGGGCAGGGGGTGATCCGGCAAGCCTCCACAGATGGGAAAAAGCACGGGGATGCCGCCGCGGACCGACAGGGCGGGATCCGCAAACCGCTGTTGATCGAAGTAGAGCCGTTCGTGGCCGCCACACTCCCAGCCCGTGATCAGGCCGCCCCGCTCCGGCACGAGCCGCAGCCGGTCACCCGTGGCCGGATCGGTGAACAGCCAGTGGGGGTAGGGGTCAGCGTGTTGAACGAGGGTCATGGGGGTGAAATTCAAGCCAATAAGTTGTATTTAAGAATGCACCAGATGGCGCGAACGCCATCCCTCCAACCGATCTTCTTGCCCTCCTCGTAGGTGCGGCCGTAATAGGAAATACCCACCTCATAGATGCGGCATTTGCGCCGGGCCACCTTGGCGGTGATCTCCGGCTCGAAACCGAATCGTTGCTCCCGGATCTCGATCGATCGAATGATCTCCGTGCGAAAGGCCTTGTAGCAGGTTTCCATGTCACTGAGGTTGAGATCGGTGAGCATGTTGCTGAGCAACGTAAGGAAACCATTGCCCACCCGGTGCCAGAAATAGACCACCCGATGGGGCGCGGCCCCCTGAAAACGGCTGCCAAAGACCACATCCGCCTTGCCCTGAACGATCGGGCCGATGATCTGCGGATACTCGTTGGGGTCGTACTCCAGATCCGCGTCCTGCACGATCGTGATCGACCCCTCCGCGGCCTGGAAACCGGTGGCCAACGCAGCCCCCTTCCCCCGGTTCACCGGGTGCAGGATCACCTTCAGGTCAGGGGCATCAAGGCGGCTGAGCAGTTCCCGGGTGCCGTCGGTGGAGCCGTCATCGACCACGATGATCTGCATGGAGGCCACCGGCGCATGGCGCACCCGCTCCAGGAGATCCTCAATCGTTCCCACTTCGTTAAAGCAGGGAATCACCACCGACAGCAGGGGACGATCGAGGCCTGCATCCACCGCCATCGGCTGCCCGCATCAGCGGCAGGGAGCCTAACAGGAGGGTTCGGGGGGAAACACCAGAGTTTTCTGCACCCCGTAGGAGATCAACGCCAGCACCGGAATCAACAGCAGCGCCGCCACGCCGCGACTGAGACCCCACTGCGAGAGCTGGTGGATTCCGGCCCAGTTGATCAACCACAGGCCTAGCGCCATCAGCCCGTAGGCAGCCGCGGAGGCGGTGTGGAATCGCTTCACCGCAAACACCTTCTTGCCGTAGAGCACATAACCGAGCCCCACATTCAACAGCTGACTGAACAGCGTGGCCAGACCAATTGGCAGCAGCCGGAGCAACACCTGCAACAGCGCATTGGTGAGGGCCACGTTCAACAGTCCGTAGCACAGAAACCGCCGTTTCCTGCCCCCCATCCACCCAGGCCGTTCCTGGGCGGGAGCCTAAAGGTCGGCCATCCAGGCCAGCAGCTCCCGGTTCACCACGGCAGGCACCTCATCGTGGGGGCAGTGGCCCGCCTCCAGCAGCACCTCCCGGGTGCCCTCGGGGGCATGGCTGAGGAAGCTCGCCCGGCGCCCCTCGGCGTTGATCCAGGGATCCTTCAGGCCCCAGATCAGCAGCAGGGGCGCCTTCAGCTGTGCGAACAACCCATCGAGGGGCTGGCCGCGGGGGATGTCGAACACGGTGCGGAACACCCCGAACGCACCGGGATCCCGCGACGGCCCCAGGATCGACTGCACAAGTTCCTCATCCACGTTGGTGCGGTCCACATACACCTGGTTGAGGGTGCGGCGGACCGTGGCCGGCCGCCGCAGGTTCTCGAACAGCAGCCGCTGCAGCACGGGGCTGCGCAGCAGCGCCGAACCGACCGTGGCCCGGGCTATGGCGCCCCAGCCCTTCGGCTCCCGCTGCTCGGCGCTGAAGGGGCCGGCGGCGTTGAGCAGCACGACCCCCGCCGCCAGCTCGCCCAGGGCCACCGCCGCCGCCAGGGCGGAGTAGCCCCCCAGGGAGTTGCCCACCAGCACCGTGGGCCGGCCGATGCGTTCGCGCACGTAGGCCGCCAGCTGATCCCGCCAGAGGTCGCCGCCGTAGGCCAGGCCCTCCGGTTTGGCGCTGCGGCCAAAACCGAGCAGATCGATGGCGTGCACCTCGTGGTGCTCCGCCAGCACGGAGATGTTGAAGCGCCAATGGTCGGTGGAGGCGCCGAAGCCGTGCACCAGCAACAGGGCTGCACCCACCGGATCGGCAGGGCTGCGGCTGAGGCAGTGGACGGAATGGCCCAGATACGACCAGGTGCCCATGGAATGGCGCAGGGTGTTCGATGCTAGGGAGCCCCCCTGTCCCAAGCCCGTGCCCGACTGGTCACCGCTGTTGCCGGGCACGGCCCTGTGGGCCCTGGCGCTTTACTTGCCCCTGACGGGGCCGTTGGCCCGGCTGGAGCAGGCCCTGGCCGAAGGGCCCCTGGACGAACGAGTTCAGCAGCTCGCCCTTTTCGTCAGCAGCCTGCTGCTGGCCCTCGCGGTGGGGGCCATCACCGATCTGGGATTCAGCTGGATCCTGGGGCCCTCCTGGGCCACCAGCCTGGGGTTGATGGCGGTGCTGGCCGGGGCGTTCTGGGCTCTGGGCGGCCGCAGAAACGAAGGCCCCCGAAGTTGAGCAGCCTTCAATCGCGCCAGTCCAGCCAGGGCAGAGCCGGCACAATCGCCGCCGTGGAACGTCGGTAGGCGGCGTAGTCGGGGTGCTGCGCCAACAACTGCCGTTCCTCCCGTCGGGCCTTGCCCCCCAGCACCGCTGTAAGGGCAAGCAGCAGCCCTACGTGCAGAAGGCTGCCTTGGGCCACGGCCGTGCCCAGGGCCCCCAGCAGGATCGCCTGGTAGAGGGGATGGCGAGCCCAACCGTAGATCCCACTGGTCACCAGGGCGGCCCCCGGCTTGGGATCGGGCAACGGGGTGAGGCTGGCCCCGAGGCTGAGGAAAGCCACCAGAGCCAGCACCCCCGCCGCGGCCAGGGCGGCGAACCCCGCAATCCTCAGGCCCACGGGCCAGATGAGCCCTAGGGCCGCCGGTGCTGGCCAGGCCGGCAGCAGCAACATGGCAATCAGGGTCAGCTGGGCCAGCAACCACCACTCGCCGCGGCGGTTATCCAGCCAGCCGCCCCAGCTCAGGCCCCAGTCCCGTAAAGCTTCGATGCGTGTGTTCGCCATCAGCGACAGCGGCCAGAGTTCCATTCTGAACGGAAAGGACCTCACCGACGTGGGGGAGACACGGACCCGTGTCCTGCGCTTCCAATGAGCCGACTCACCGTGGCTAACTTCCATTCAAATCTCTCTTGAGCGTTTCATGGACCCGGTGACGACCGAGCCAGCGCACCGTTCCCTCCAGAAGCCAATTGAGGGAGAACTGGAGCGGCTCGACGCCTGGTGGCGGGCGTCCTGCTACCTGGCGGTGGGGATGATCTACCTCCAGGACAACCCCCTGCTGCGGGAACCGCTGGAGCCCAAGCACATCAAGAACCGGTTGCTGGGGCACTGGGGCTCCAGCCCCGGCCAGGCGTTCATCTGGGCCCACGCTAACCGGGTGATCCGCCAGCACGACCTGGACATGATCTACCTCTCCGGGCCCGGCCACGGCGCCCCGGGGGTACTGGGGCCCACCTACCTTGACGGCAGCTACAGCGAGATCTATCCCGACAAATCCCAGGACGCCGAGGGACTGCGCCGCTTCTTCAAGCAGTTCTCCTTTCCTGGCCACATCGGCAGCCACTGCACCCCGGAAACCCCCGGTTCGATCCATGAGGGCGGCGAGCTCGGCTACGTGCTCTCCCACGCGTGTGGCGCCGTCTTTGACAACCCGGAGTTGATCGCCCTGGCCTGTGTCGGCGACGGCGAAGCGGAAACCGGCCCCCTGGCCACCTCCTGGCACATCAACAAGTTCCTCAACCCCATCAGCGACGGCGCCGTGCTGCCGGTGCTGCACCTCAACGGCTACAAGATCGCCAACCCCACCCTGCTGGCCCGCATCAGCCACCAGGAGCTGGAGAGCCTGATGCGCGGCTACGGCTGGAATCCGCTGTTCGTGGAGGGCCACGAACCGGAGGCCATGCACCAAGCCATGGCAACGGCAATGGACCAGGCGGTCGCCCAGATCCTGGCCATCCGCCAGCAATCTCGGAGCAGCGGCGAGGCCATCAGGCCCGCCTGGCCAATGATCGTGCTGCGCTCCCCCAAGGGCTGGACGGGGCCCGCCGAACTCCACGGCAACAAGCTGGAGGGGTTCTGGCGCTCCCACCAGGTGCCGCTGCCGGCCCCCAACAAGGATCCCGAACAGCTGCAGATGCTGGAGAGCTGGTTGCGCAGCTACCGCCCCGAGGAGCTGTTCGATGGGGGCGGCACCCTGATTCCCGAATTGCGGGCACTCTCCCCCTCAGGCCCGCGGCGGATGGGCTCCAACCTCCACGCCAATGGCGGCCTGCTGCGCCGCAAGCTGCGCCTGCCTCCGATCGAGACCTACGCGGTGGCGGTGGAGCAGCCAGGCCAGATCGAACACGAGAACACCTACCCGCTCGGCGAGCTGCTGCGGGACACCATCGAACGCAATCCCGATTCGATGCGGGTCTTCGGCCCCGACGAAACGGCCTCCAACCGCCTGCAGGCGATCTACGAGGTGAGCAAGAAAGTGTGGATGGAGCAGCTCCTACCGGAGGACAGCGACGGCAGCGAACTGGCCCGCAACGGCCGGGTGGTGGAGATGCTCTCGGAGCACACCCTGGTGGGGATGATGGAGGGCTACCTGCTCACCGGCCGCAACGGCTTCTTCCACACCTACGAGGCCTTCGCCCATGTGATCGCCTCGATGTTCAACCAGCACGCCAAGTGGCTGGAATCCTGCATCCACCACGCCCCCTGGCGGGCCCCGATCGGCCCCTGGAACTGCCTGATCTCCTCCACCGTCTGGCGGCAGGACCACAACGGCTTCACCCACCAGGACCCCGGCTTCATCGACCTGGCCGGCAACAAGAGTGGGGAGGTGGTGCGGGTGTACCTGCCGGCCGATGCCAACTGCCTGCTGGCGGTGGCCGAGGAGGCCTTCGTGGAAACCAACGTCTGCAACATCATCGTTTCCGACAAGCAGAAGCATCTCCAGTACCTCGATCTGGAGGCGGCGCGGCGGCACGTGGCCAAGGGCATCGGCATCTGGGACTGGGCCAGCAATGACGACTGCGGCACCGCCCCCGATGAGCCCGATGTGGTGATGGCCTGCGCCGGCGACGTCCCCACCAAGGAAGTTCTCGCAGCGGTGGAGATCCTGCGCAAGGCCATTCCCCAGCTGCGGATCCGGGTGCTGAATGTGGTGAAGCTGTTCGTGCTTACCCAGCCCCGGGAACATCCCCACGGCCTCAACGACCGGGACTTCGACACCCTGTTCACCACCGACAGGCCCGTGATCTTCAACTTCCACGGCTATCCGTGGCTGATTCACCGCCTCACCTACCACCGCACCAACCACGCCAACTTCCATGTGCGCGGATACAAGGAGAAGGGAAACATCAACACGCCTCTGGAGCTGGCGATGAACAACCAGATCGATCGCTTCAACCTGGTGATCGACGTCATCGACCGGGTGCCCTCCCTGGGCTCCCGCGCCGCCCACATCAAGGAGCGCATGAAGGACGAGATCCTTGATCATCGGGCCTATGCCCATGCCCATGGCATGGACAACCCCGAGGTGACCGGCTGGCGCTGGAATCCCGCCACCAATCCTTCTTCTTAATTCTGCGACGGATCTCGACACATGACTTACACCGCTCCGCGGGAAATGACCCTGCCCACCCCGGGCTGCCTGACCACGACCGATCGCAGCGGGCTGACCGTCGATGACGTCTTCGACGGGATGTCTGAGCATCTCTTCTACACCCTGGGCAAGCTGGCTCCCTCCGCCAGCCGTCACGACCTCTACATGGCCTTGAGCTATGCGGTCCGCGATCGCCTGATGACCCGCTACCTGGCGGGCATCGAGGCGATCACAGCTGCGCCCCAGCGGGTGGTGGCCTACCTCTCTGCCGAGTTTCTGATCGGCCCTCAGCTGGGCAACAACCTGTTGATGCTCGGCATCCAGAACGAAGCCGCAGAGGCCCTGCTCCGCTTCGGAATCAACGACATCCAAGAGATCCTCAATGTGGAGGAGGAACCGGGGCTCGGCAACGGCGGTCTCGGCCGCCTGGCCGCCTGCTATCTGGAATCGTTGGCCAGCCTGGAGATTCCCGCCACCGGCTATGGCATTCGCTACGAGTTCGGCATCTTCGACCAGATCATCCGTGACGGCTGGCAGGTGGAGATCACCGACAAGTGGTTGAAGGCGGGCTGGCCCTGGGAATTGCCCCACCCCGACCAGTCCTGCTTCGTGGGCTTCGGCGGCCGCACCGAGAGCTACCAGGACGACAAGGGCCACTACCGCGTGCGCTGGATTCCGGCGGAGCATGCCATCGGTGTGCCCCATGACGTGCCCGTCCTCGGCTACCGGGTCAACACCTGCAACCGCCTGCGGCTGTGGCGGGCCGATGCCGCCGAGAGCTTCGATTTCTACGCCTTCAACATCGGCGACTACTACGGAGCCGTTGAGGAGAAGGTGGGCTCGGAAACCCTCTCCAAGGTGCTCTACCCCAACGACGGCACCGACGAGGGGCGTCGCCTGCGCCTGAAGCAACAGCACTTCTTCGTGTCCTGTTCCCTGCAGGACATGCTGCGCAGCCTGGAGCGACGCGGCCTGCCCGTGGAGGAGTTTCCCGACCACTGGACCGTCCAGCTCAACGACACCCATCCGGCGATCGCCGCGGCCGAATTGATGCGGCTGCTGATTGACGACAAGCACCTCACCTGGGAGGTGGCCTGGGACATCACCAGCCGCTCGGTGGCCTACACCAACCACACCCTCCTGCCCGAAGCGTTGGAGAAGTGGGGACTTGATCTGTTCGGCAGCCTGCTGCCCCGCCATCTGGAGCTGATCTTCGAGATCAACCGCCGCTTCCTGCAGCAGGTGCGCCTGCGCTTCCCTGGCAACGACGAGATCCTCCGCAAGGTGTCGATCATCGACGAGGACGGGCGCAAGGCGGTGCGCATGGCCCACTTGGCCACGGTGGCCAGCCATCACGTCAACGGGGTCGCGGCCCTGCACAGCGAACTAGTCCGCACCCAGCTCTTCCCCGAGTTCGCCGCGCTCTGGCCGGACAAATTCACCAATATCACCAACGGTGTCACCCCGAGGCGCTGGGTGGCCCTGGCCCACCCAGCCCTCTCCGCCCTGCTGCGGGAGGCGATCGGCGAGGGCTGGGTCGCGGACCTCGACCAGCTACGCCGCCTCGAACCCCTCCAGGACGACCATGGCTTTCTGGAGCGCTGGGCCCAGGCCAAGCAGGCAGGCAAGCATCAGCTAGCCCAATACATCCACCACACCATGGGCCTGGCGGTGGATCCCTCCTCCCTGTTCGACGTGCAGGTCAAACGTATCCACGAATACAAGCGTCAACACCTCAATGCCCTGCAGGTCATCGCCCATTACCTGCGCATCAAGAACGGACGGGCGGATGGGGAGGCACCCCGCACCGTGATCTTCGGCGGCAAGGCGGCACCGGGCTACTACATGGCGAAGCTGATCATCCGCTTCCTCAACGGCATCGCCGACACCATCAACGCTGACCCCGACATGGACGGCCGCCTGCGGGTGGTGTTTCTCGCCGACTACAACGTCAAGCTGGGGGAGAAGGTCTACCCCGCCGCCGATCTCTCCGAGCAGATCTCCACCGCCGGGCTGGAGGCCTCAGGCACCGGCAACATGAAATTCACCATGAATGGCTCGCTCACGATCGGAACCCTCGATGGGGCCAACGTCGAGATCCGCGAGCAGGTGGGGGAGGACAACTTCTTCCTCTTCGGGCGCACCACCGAAGAAATCGCATCCCTCCACGGCGAGGGCTACCGCCCCTGGGAGCTGGTGAACACGATCGAGGAGCTGCCCGAGGTGCTTCGGCTCGTGGAGCAAGGGCACTTCAGCCACGGCGACGGTGACCTGTTCCGTCCCCTGCTGCAGAACCTCACGGGCCGGGATCCCTACTGCGTGCTGGCCGACTTCAGCGACTACCTGCGCGCCCAGCGGGAGGTGAGCCGGGCCTGGGCCGACCGCAACTGCTGGAACCGGATGTCACTGCTCAACACCGCCCGATCCGGCTTCTTCTCCTCCGACCGATCGATCCGGGAGTACGCGCAGCGGATCTGGCAGGTGGCGCCCTTCCCGGTCACCATCAGCTGCAACATCGACTGAGGCGGCCATGGCCAATGCCGAGCCCAGACCCGCCCTGGTGATCAACCAGGGCAGCTCCAGCCTCAAAGCGGCCGTGATCGCACCTGGGGGCCATCGGCTGTGGCAAGGGCACGCGCCAAGGGGCGCCGAGGCCGGACCCTGGCTGGAGGAGCAGCTGGTGGATTGGCGCGGTCGCCTGGCCCTGGCCGCCCACCGGGTGGTCCACGGCGGCGAACGGTTCACCACACCCACCCGGGTCAGCCCCGAGCTGGAGGAGGCCCTTGAGGCCCTGGTGCCCCTGGCGCCGCTGCACAACGGACCCGCCCTGGCACTGATCCGCCGGCTGGGGGCTGCCCTGGGGGATGTCCCCCAGTGGGCCTGCTTCGACACCGCCTTCCACCACACCTTGCCGGAAGCGGCGCGCACCTATGGGCTGCCGGCGGCCTGGCGCCAGCTGGGGCTGCGCCGCTATGGCTTCCACGGGTTGAACCACCAACACGTCAGCGAGACGGTGGCCGCACGAATGAACCATCCAGCCCGTCTGCGCCTGATCAGCTGCCACCTGGGGGCGGGCTGCTCCCTGGCGGCAATCACGGGCGGCCGCAGCATCGACACCACCATGGGCTTCACCCCGATGGAGGGTCTGGTGATGGCCACCCGCAGCGGCTCCGTCGACCCCGGCCTGCTGTTGCATCAATTGCGCCAGGGATTCAGCGGGGCCGAGCTGGATCACATCCTCAGCCGCGAGAGCGGCCTGCTGGGGCTCTCGGGCCTGAGCGGGGACTGGGTCGAGCTGCGCCAGGCCGCAACCAACGGCCACTCGGGGGCCCGGCTGGCGATCGCCGTGTTCCTCCACCGGCTGCTGGCCGCCATCGGCGCCATGGCCGCCAGCCTCGGCGGTGTTGATGCGATCGGCCTGAGCGGCGGCATCGGCGAGAACGATGACACCCTGAGCAGCGAGCTCCTGGAACGCCTTTCCTGGCTCGGACCGTTTGAACTGCTCAGGGTGCCGGCCGACGAGGAGGGCCAGATGGCCCGCCAGTGCCTGGGGCTGCAGGCGGGCGCCTAGCCGCGGTGGTCGGGCAGATCTGGCGTTTGGTGCAGCAGACGGTTGAGGCGCAGACGATCAGCATTGAGTGGATCGGGGGCCAGCTCACCGGCCAGTTCGCGGAACTTCTGCTCCACCTCCTCAGGCACCCGCACATCAAAGATGCGCTCCATGAGGGCCTCGATGGAGAACAGGTGGGCGTTGATGTTCTCCAGATCACCGATGGCCTGCTGCATGCTGTCGGGCTCGGTGTCCGGGGCATTCGCTGCTGGAGCGGACCCTGCGGCGGTGGGGGGAGGGGTGGGACCCACTTCGGACTCCCCGTCACCATGGAGCTTCTGGAGGTCCTCCAGGACACGGCCCGCCAGGGTGCGGAACGATTGCAACGCAGCCCAGTTCAACTCCTGCTGCTGGCGCAGGGTGGGGTTTTCGCGGATCAATCGGTCATGTTCCCGATAAAAACGCTGGCAATCAGGGCATTGGCAGGGCTCTTCTGGCACCGCACTCCCTTTGGTTCTCAACCCCCATCATGCCACTGCCCGCTCCAATCTTGGGTCAGGCGGTCATCGGACCGGCGTCGGACTCCGGTTCATCGTCCAGATCGAGGGCACCGGGCAGGGGAATCTCGATCGAGCTGACCACACCGATCACATCCCGGAGGCGCATCGAATCGGCAAACCAGCCCATGGCCTGCTCCACATCGCCTCGCTTTTCGGCATCGGTGGCCTGATCCTCGTGGGCCTCGGCCAACAGGGCCAGCCAGCAGAGACAGCGGGCCTGCACCACCGAGAGATCCAGATCACCGCCCTGGTTGGCGGCGATGCGCTCGCTCTCCTGTTGCACCAGCAGCCGCAACCGCAGATCGTGAAGCTGGGTCATCGGTGAGAGACGACTGCGCCTACGCTAGCCGCAGTGGCGCCAATGGGAAGAGCACTACAGGTAGCGCATGCTACCTAGCCGACTCGAATGTGGTTTCAATTCGCCGCAAAACTGATGCCGAGCTGCACCTGGTTGATGGCCTGATCAATCAAGGTCAGGGCCCTCTCCCGGTGGCCGCCCTTGTTGGGGTTGGCCTGGAGCAGGGAGGCCCGGGCGTTCTGGAGTGAGGCCAGAGCGTTCTGCATATTGGGTTGCTGGGCCGTGGCCACACCGGCGGACATCACCAGACCGCCGGCGAAGGAGGCCACCAGGGCCAGGGTGTTGAGCGATCCTTTCGTCCGGGAGGGATGCAAACGCATCGGAGATCTTAAAGATTCTCACCACGCTACCTCTGTTAAGAGGGTTCCTTGGAACGGGGCTGGCGGGACTCGAACCCACGACCTACGGTTTAGGAAACCGTTTTCAGCATTGTTACCGCAAGGGTTTCGGGGTGACCTGTGCCCGGCCTGGTGCCCGAAATCTGGATTTACGGTGCCTAAAACCGTCATAACGGTATCAGTAGATACATTCAGGGACCCCTCGCGATCGAGGCGCCGGGCGAGGTCGTCGGCACAGGCATCGGGGTCTGCTGCGGCCAGGTAAAGCAGCAAGAGGTGCTTGTTGAAGCTCGAGCAACCACCCACACCGCAGGCACCCCATCGGAAGCCCCACAGGGCTCCTGCGGCCCTCTTTGGCGAGGTTCCTCGCTGAAGTGGTTCCGCAGTGGGTCGCCCTGTGGTCCAACCCAACTGCGCACCGCGACCGGTTTGAGCACTGTCCACCAGGACACGCGGGCAACGGACCCGATCAGTGGTGACCAGATCAGGCGCTGAGCAGGGGCTCAATCTGCGCGAGAAGCACAGGAAGTTGCTCGCTCAGGGTGATCCACACCTCCTCGAGGTCCACGCGGTCGTAGGCATGGATCAGCACATCCCGCATCCCGGCCATCTGCCGCCAAGGGATCCGAGGATGTTGGCAGCGGCAGCCGTCGCTGAGCCGCTTGGTGGCTTCCCCAATGATTTCAAGGTTGCGCACCACCGCGTCCTGGAGAACGTCACTGGCCAGGAACGTCTCCCGGTCGGGGATGGGAAAGCCTTGTACACGGCGAATCGCGTTCAGGATGTCGCTCAGGGCATCCAGGTCCCTTGGCTCCATCACAAGGGGATGGCGTCCCGCTCGGCAGTGGCGAGAGCAGCGGGCTTGAGGTTGCGGCGTCGAATCACATCCACACGGCAATGCAGCGTGTCTTCCAAGGCCTGCTTGAGGGCAATGCGGTCCAGCAGACCGGTGCGTGGAGGCAGATCCACCAGTAGATCCAGGTCACTGTCGGGGCCTGCCTGATCACGGGCCACGGAACCGAACGCCGCCAAGTTGCTGGCGCCGTGCTCCGCGGCGATCTCCCTGATCCTTGGAGCCTGTGCCAGAAGGTCGTAGAGGCGCATGACAGGCTAGATGCCTTGCTGAGCTTAAGAGAAACAGCTCAGCTTGGTTTGAGCCTTCAGGAGATGCTCGAACCTTCACTCAGCCAAGGGGAGGGGCATCGACCACGGGCCAGTACGGGATTGGTGATGCAGTCGAATAGTGGTCACATCAGGGGAAAGTCTGCAGCTCGCTCCTCATGTTTTGCGCTACTGACTGTCGAGCCTTAGTGAGATTATTCTGATGCTTTGGCTAGGTGTTGGGAATGGCAACGAAAGAGCGCACCCAACCCCAGCAAGAGCACCTCAGCAAGGTGGCGAAATAGTCAGATCAAAGTGCACCGACCTGCATGCAAGGGTGATCAAACAAAACAGAAGTTGACACAAATGGCCTCCACCGACCTCTGGACGGCTAACAAGTGAGAACAGGGTTGAGCAGGCTCACGTCAAGCAACAACATTCCCTGGCGAGCCACCACCAGGCCAGATACAACAAACGCTCTTAAATAGCTCCAAGGATCAATAGCCCAAGAAAATCGTCGCCCAGCGCCATCAACGATTATTAAGAATGCACTACCGCCCAAACCCCTGCATACAATTAACCATAATCGACCAGAGCAACAATGAGTCCAGAGACTTCAGCACCCAACGACGACACGCCTGAAGACGAAACCTTCACAGAACCGACCAGCAACCGAAAGCGCAAGAAGGGATTTGTTACAGGCAAGTTTTCTGCCTTTTTGAAGAAACTTAGCAATTGCCCGGAGCTACACCAAAGCAGTATTGAAATGGACAATTACGAAGCCCTTTACAACTTTCGATGGGAGTTGGACCGTGAGCTAAGTGATCGCGTGGTCACTCCTCAACAACCTAGAGAAGACTTAGGCTTTAACCTGGATGATCTGTTTGCTGGAATTCAAGCCACACCCGACTATTCAGGTGACAAGCACGAGCGACAAACCTTCTTTGCGCCGGTGCAACCAACATGGTCCATGAAGGCAAAAAATATCGACAACAGAGGGGATGCGTTTGACATGCATACTGCCAGCACGTATGCGGATATCGAAAAGATCTACATTGAGAATATGCTGGTAAGTGCTGGCATACAGATTAAAGACTACCCCTGCATTCTGAAACCGCTCTTGGACATAGCCTGGGTAAAAGAAGGAGGCAAGGGCAGAAGCAAAAGCCACGAATTCAGGCGCTCTAACGCACCCCAGTTCGACTGCTTACACCACCTTCTTGCCCTTGAGGTCGCAGAGGTGCATCGAAACCTCGTTCCTGGGAAGAGAAAGCCAACAATCAGGATGCTGCTTAGAACAATAAGAGACGAACTACACCCAACTTCAATGCTCAAAAAGAAGCCCCCCAAGAAATCGGATGCAAAGACAAAGCCACATCTGGTTTCAGCTACCATTGCGAAACCAAGGATTACCTCTGACGAGCAAGCATTCGAGCACTGCAAGAAGCACTATGGGGGGCTTTACTCAACCTATGGGATATTCCCAAATGGTCGCAAAGGAGTCATCTTCGACAATGACGGACAAGCCATTCAAAGACTCTTTGCCGGCACCGCTTGGGAAGGCGGCCTACACGCAAAGATGATGCGAGGGCTGCGAAGAGCTGAAACCTTATCGTGGAATGAACTGCAACTTCCCTGCAAAGGTGAATGCACCCTGATTCCCTGGAATTCACTCATCATCGACCTTGACGAATCCAGGGACTAGCGAGTACATAGGCTCAGGGATCCACGACGGGGCGTCGAGCACGCGCAGACTTGAGCAAGCGTGACCATTCCTGAATTCGATGTCTGCCAGCCTCTGCCAGGGCTGGCGTCATAGGCACTCAAGGCGTTGCCCATGAGGCCTGATCTGCTCGGCCAGAGGCCTATTGGGTGATGCACCTGGCCGCTTCCCTCCCGCCCGTATCGAATTCCTGCTGGCCGGTAAAGCTGAGGGGGTTGATGACACCTCTCGTCCCCAGGGAACTCAGAGCTGAAGGGCCCTGCGGTCGAGCTCGGGCAGAGTGATGCCGGGGATCAGCTCACCGCGGCCATTGAGTTGATTCAGGCTGGGGTAAGCGCCGAGGAACGGATGGGGCACGTGGTCGCCCAGCAGCAGGGACACCGAGGTGCTGCCGTGGTCGGTGCCGCCTGAATCGTTCTCCCGCAGACGGTTGTCTTCAGTCGCTTCTGACGCTTTCTGACGACCTTGTCGTCCGCTCCAGATCGCTTGACTCCAGTCCGAGGACAGTCGAAAACGGGGGCAACGGGTGCGGCGGCAAAGACTTGCTGGTTTCTTCACCTAGGGCCGCAGGGGCATTCCAGATCGGAATCATCTCCAGGATGATCTCATCGCGCTCCTCATCGGTGAGGCCAGGCGTTTTGAGTTCAGGCCATAGGCGATTGAGCTGGTTGAGCAGCTCGAGCCTGCGAGCGAAATAGGACATAGAAGTCCCGCGTGAATGAAATTTTGCTGCTTCCCAGCAGTAGTGAGGGGGGCATCCAGCGGATCTGACACAGAAAGAAGGCACTTCATTTGCGGCGCCTTCAATCAGCTCTCGGACGACCGCAGCCGTTGGCACTGCTGGGCCGGCGTCGTTGGTAACCGTGCTTCGAGGGACTGCCGATGAGGCTTGATCCAGGTCACCGGCCGTCAGCATCAAGCTGGCGGCACGCCCCAGAACGGGAAGCCCTCGCCCGGTTGCTGAGCGCCGTGATCATGATGGCTGAGCAGCGCCAGCAGTCCAGTGACCCTGGGCTGACCCACCCAGCACCTGTGCCCTCGAGGCAGCTTTTCCCCTCTCAGCTGCCCCCCACCTTGAGGTGACACCAGGCCCTTGGGAGCTGTGACCCGCATCGGTGTCCGGGCAGTGCGAGCCACCACCATTCAGCCGAGCCCACCCTGCCCTCCGAGCGGCAAGTAGAGGCTGTTCGGGGTGTCCAGGTAGGGCTGGAAGCCATAGCGGAGGTAGAAGCTTCTGGAGGCCTCTCCTTTGGCATCCACGATCAGGGCGTAGCCACCGACCGACTGGCGAGCCTGCAGACAGCGCTCGACCGCAAGGCCGACGAGCAACTCACCCATGCCTTCTCCCTGCCATCTGAGATCTCGGGCCAAGCGACCCATCCCAAAACAGGGGATCGGATAAGGAGGGAGCGGCCTGGAATCAGCGGGTTGGAGATTGGCCAGGCTGACCTCTGCTGGAGCCAGGGAGTAATAGCCGGCGATCGAGCTGGGTTGGTCGGCCGGCACCAGCACCCAGGTCTGGCTGATGCCTCGGCGCATGTTCTGGTGGGCGTGTCGCTGCAGAAAGGTGTCCAACGCCGGCTCACCACAGCCAAAGGCGGAGCGGTCGTGGCGTTTGGGATCGAGCAGCTGCTCTTCAAACACGCTTGACGCGGGCGTGGACCTGGTTCAGGGCCTCGGACAAGGCCTCGTTGGGGCGGAAAGGCTCAGCCAGGGCAGCGTGGAAGGTTTCGTAGTCTCGGCGGGAGAGGGAGACGGCCCGATCGAGCTGGATGGCCTCAGCGGCCCGTTGCTTGGCGGCTGAACGAACGAAAGCGGCGACCGAGATGCCTTCGATTGCGGCCGCTTGCTGGAGGAGCTGCTTGTCGCTGCTGGAAAGCTTGAGATCCAGGCGATCGGTGGTGGCCATGACTTCCTGGAACGACTGGCTCGATGGTACGGCAAAAAGCAGTACCGGCATAACGGACGGGGCTGCTCCAGTGAGGGTCTGTGGCTGAGGCAATGCCCTGGGGTGAAGAAGGAAGTTGGGATCCAGGCAAACCCCACGCTGTGACTAGGTTGCTCATCGGACTTGGCTCGGCTCTTCTGTCCCCTTTCAGGACTGATCAAGCGATGGAGCATCGGATCTCCCTTCAACACAAAGGCCAGATCGCCGCACTCGCAGCGGCCTTTCTGTTCGGCTGCAGCGCCCCCTTGATCAGCACCCTCACCGGGGAGGGTTCGGCCTTGAGCATCGCGGCGCTGCTGTATGCGGGAGCCACGCTCGGACTTCTTGCGGCCCGCCTGTTGCGGCGTGGGCCCTCTCAGGAATCACCGGTCCGCCGCACGGATCTGCCCGCTCTGGTTGCCCTTACGTTCCTGGGCGGTGTGGTCGGTCCACTGGCGCTGGTGCTGGGCTTGGGGCGGCTTTCGCCAGCTTCAGGCTCTTTGCTGCTCAACCTTGAGGCGGTGTTCACCCTGGCGATCGCCGTACTTGTAGGACGCGAGCACCTGGGGAAGCGTGGGCTCCTGGCTGTGTCACTGACAATGGGGGGTGCTGTGGTCGTCTCCGGCGGTTCGGTTTCTGGTGCCAGCTGGCAGGGCAGTGCCTTGATCGCTGTGGCCACCTTGGCCTGGGGGATTGATAACAACCTCAGTCAGCGTTTGAGCCTGCGCGATCCCATTCAGATCGCTCTCCTCAAAGCAGCCGGTGCCTCAGTTCCCATGCTCCTTGTGGCCTTCTTGCTGGGTGAGCGCTTCCCATCTCCCCCTCAGGCTCTGGCCGTCCTGCTGATCGGGGTGTTTGGGTACGGCCTCTCCATCTGGTTGGATCTGCTGGCCCTGCGGGAACTGGGGGCGGCACGAGAGGCTGTGATCTTTTCAACTGCACCCTTCGTTGGTGGCCTCTTCTCTGTGGTCGTGCTCAGGGAACCCCTGACGCCCGCTCTCGTTGGTGCTGCAGTGCTGATGGCGGGCGGCGTTGGGCTGTTACTCAGAGAAAACCACGGTCACTGGCACCAGCACGAGCGCCTACTCCATGACCACCGTCATTGCCACGACCCGATCGAGGAGGACCCCCATCACCGGCACGAGCACACCCCCAAGCAGTTGGAGGGATTTGGTACCGATGGTCCGTACTGGCATGCCCATGAACACCGACATGAAGAAACAGAGCATGCCCATGCCCATGTCAGCGACGCCCACCACCGGCATCAGCACTGATCAGACGGCAACTCAGGCTCGGCCCGGTATCGACTGGTCAGGACTCGCCAAGACGGACCAGGAGCTAGAAGATTGGGGGCTGTCAATGAGCATAAGAGGGTTGAGACAACCCCTCAAAACTTACCCATAGGATGGTGTCGCTGCTCAGCGGCAGCCAGTCTTGAACACTTGAACGGTTGCTGGTGGCCACTGGACCTCAGGACGAGGTTTTCGAGCTACGGAGGGGTAGGAGCGTGGCTGCCGAGGCTGCCGCAAAGAAGTCGGCGGGGCAGACAACTTAGAGGCGGCGTAGTCGATCACTGGATTAATAGCCGTGACCTGCTTGGTGCAGTACCAGGTCAGATTCTGCAGGTCGTAAATGGCTTGGACGTCGACGCTGCGCTGGCTCTGCGAGAGGCAACGGCACAACGGAGTCAACTGCTGACGCCAGGCACGCTCGATCGCCGCGGCGGTGGGAGCGACGTTGACAGGGTCGGGTATTAAGACGTGGACGTGGTACTGGAGCACCCCCTTTTCGATGAACCAGAGGGTCGGCACTGAAAAGGCTTTGGTCGAGCGGGAGGAAGCTGACGCAGGACACCACAGCACGCGCTGGAGTTTGTTCGCAACGTCCCGAACGTCGCGGGCAAAGAAGTCCGGGTCGTTGCGGCGGCGTTCCGCCCAGGCGTACTCATTGAGGGCCTTAGTGGATACATCCGTAGAGCCGGCGCGGTGGGAACCCATTTCCGTCGGGCAACGGAAGTGAGCGGAGATGAAGTACTTAGGGCAGAAACCGGCGGAGAACTGGCGGTTTACCCAGTCAATGGTCTGGCGCCGCGCGGGGTTAAAAGTGGCGGGGTCGGCGTAATAGGGAATCTTCATGTGTAGAGAAGAGCAGAGGGTAAAAGCGGCGCGAGTTTGAGCTGAGAGGTTCAGTGGGCTATGCCCACTTCACTGGTAATGACAGGTCTTGCCTGGGGCGTACCAGTACTTACCTGGGTACCTGCATTGGTTCACTCCCTCAGGGTTCGGCCCCTAAGGGTCCTTACCTGCAGGCGTTGATTGCAGGGGGGCAGTCCCCCTTTATCACCAATACAGGTAACTCCGAACCCTTGGAAGAATCCGGACCTGAGACTCTGTAGCCCACCCCAGGTGTCCCCGACATCCACGCCAGGTCCCTGAAAGAGGGTATTGATCAGCTGTTGGTGGGAGGCATGAGGAGGGCGGGTAGGTGTGTTCAGGCGCTCGGTCGGTGAGTCGACGCGCTGGACACGTTGTGCTTTGTTTTTTGATCCTCTTGAGGGGATCTGTGTTGGGAGGCGGGCAAGGCCTATCCCGTGGTGTGGGGTGCGGCGAATCTGAATTGATCGTATACCGGGTGGGGAGGAATCGAGAAAGGAAGTTTTCTTGGGTGGGTGTGATTGGTGCGCCTTAATGAGGCTTATTGGTTCTTATTGGGGGCCTGTCGAGTCTTAAAAGTGCTTATTTAGTGAAGCCTTAGACCAGCAAAGAGACGGTCGGCGAAGTGTCTGGGTTTTCAGATTTTTGGTGCGCCAGAAAATTGCCCGATTTCCGTTCTGGGGGGATCCCCCCTGGAACGAAGTGACTTAATCCCCCGTTGGTGCTGGCTCCAGCACTGACCGCTGACGTGAGCGTTGATGTCCTCGGCCTGGCGACACAGGCGCGCCCGTCAATGTGTCGCCGAACAATCCACCCAAGTCATCGCGATCAAGAGGGACTCCCATCAGCCTTCCCCCAGCAGCGCCGCGGCTGTGTTCTGCCCTTGGCTTGAGCTCGAACGGTTGCCCCCGGGGCGAACCATTCCCCTGGGATCCAGCCACCATCGCTACGGCGCAATGCGGAATTCCTTCGCCAACTCCTGGGCCTTGGCCAGCTCGGCGGTGGTGATGCCATCGCTGGCCGCCTGGGCATCGAATCCGAAATAGGCGTCTTTGCGGGAGTCAAACTTGCAGGCTCTGCTTGAAGTGACAATCACGTGACGGCCGCCACGATCCCGGGGATCTTCCTTGGAAATCAAGGAGAGCTTCTTTCCGTGCTCTCGCCACGCATAGCAGGCCGAACTGGCATCGGCCAGTGTCTTGAAGACGGCAACGTTGTGCTGGCATGCCGTGAGGCCCACGGTGATCATCACACCGGCCAACAGGGCGGGGGAAATCCTGAGGGACACGGCGCGAACGTCCAAGGGTTGAATATTCTACTCCCGATGGGTCGTGGCTCAGATTGAACGTCTCCGGAGGATGCAAAGACATCACCCCCAGGAACGGAGATGGTCCTCAACCGGCATGCAACTGCAGTGCTGCTGGTGACCGCAGACTATGGTGCAGCAGAAGGGAAAGGTACGCCGCAAAGCTGGCGGATTCATGGCCAGTCTCCCTACCGTATGGTTCGGCACATCCAAAAAAAAGACGCCTTGATTAAAGGCGACGATGATCGCGCCAGCCGCCAACTAAAACCATGAATAGCGACAGCAGAACAAGCGCCTATGCCGATTGGTCCAGGGTAATGTAGAGCTAAAAACCAGAGCCATTCCAGCCGAAATAGACGCCAACTTATGGCAAGCAAGACTGACGCTGGTGAGCCGATCAACCAAGCTGACTCAACCCTGCCAGGCCAAAAGCTTCCTGTTTTATTCTAAGTACGGGCAAGGGATTGCGTGAGCCAAAGCAAAATAATCTCTCGGCGCTGCTTGATCAAAAGCCCGGCCCATCCTCCCACCCCCTTGTCAACGGAAGCCGGAGCACGGGCACTCCACACCATTGCCTGGTCGACATCATGGGCTACGGCAATGTTCATCTCATGCTGCTCCGAATGAGCGCAAGTCCCCGTAATACCCATCGGGGTTTCCTGACCTAGATGTATCCCAATTGCGTCTGTGAATTGGCCAGATTCGTCTGGATGTTTCTTCCTCACTCCTGAAGATGGACTGCACCTACCATCCGTGCGCCCTTGCATGGGATGGCGTTGGAACGGCGTCGACATGGTCAGAGTGATCCTTCTATGGCCTGCCGATGCGCCGGCGGGCCACCCCTCAGGATTTTGCTGCTCGGGGGACAGGGCCTTCTGCCAAGGGGCACGGCCCTTTCCATGGGTCGCCGGTTCCGGCGCATCCGAACCGGGCTTGAGGGTTTCTTCCTCGGGGCTGAATTCTTCTGACCCCCCCCACCATCTCTTCAGGTTGGAGGCGGATCGAGTCATCAATGCGGTCAGCGTCGGCTGGTGTCCGTTTTATCGCGCCGAATCAAGGTCCAAAACAAGAAAGCCAGCACAGCCACCAGCACAAACAACGTGAACGGACGCATGTAGGCATGCAGAAGCTCCCAGTTCTGACCCAGAACCAGACCCATCAGGGTGAGGAAGGCGTTCCAGATCAGGCTGCCCAGGGACGTCCAGAACAGAAAAGGTCGCCAGGGCATGAGTTCGATCCCAGCCGGAATCGACACCAGGGTGCGAACAACGGGTACCAGTCGCCCCCAGAACACAATCAGAACGCCATAGCGATGGAACCAGGCCCTGGTTTTGCGCAATTTGCCCACGGTCATGCCCAGCAGAGCGCCGTGGCGACGAACCAACTGTTCCAATCGCTCCTCGTTGACCGTTCGTCCGATCACGTACCAGGGCACGGTTCCGGCGACAGTACCGGCGGTACCGGCCGCGATGGTGGGCAGGAGGCTGAGGTGTCCTTGAGATACAAGAAAACCCGCCAGTGGCATGATGGCCTCCGATGGTATGAATTGCAGAAAGTTCTCGATCAACATGGCCAGAAAGACCCCCAGGTAACCCTGCGAGTCCATCAACGAGGCCACCGAGGAAGTCAACGCGGCGGTCAGCGATTGATGATCGGCCAACGGAACTGGAACAAGGGCAGTGAATCCTAGGCCGTGGCGTTAGCGGAGGATTCCAGCTGGCACCTTCCCTGGCTGCCGCCAATTCCACTGGTGCACTCCCACGTCCAAACCATTCAAAAAGGAAGGAGTTTGGCAAGTCTTCTCCTCATTGAGGCTCATTATTGAGACGTACAACAGATATCTCACCGTAAGTGGATGGATGGCCAGGCCAAAATCGCCACCCTCCGTTTTGGCCTCAACCCGTCGCGCTGGCAGCTGTTGGGGCTGGATCCCTGCCTTAGGCGTGGCTGGCGGTGGCCCATGGCCTCCTCGATTGAGGTCCGGTGAGGTTGCCCGGCAGAGGCGCAACACCGCAACCCTGGGGAAGCACACCTGGGAGGTCTTGCGCTGCCTGGGATAGGCGGCGCCACCGGTGGACAGGGCGAAGCTTCGGTCACCTCCAGTCACAAATGGAGCTTGAAGCGGCGGTAGCCGTCGCCCTAGGGTTTTGGAATCTTGCCAATGCAAGGTGAAAGTCACCCACTTCAACGACGAGCACCTGATCAGCCTCAGCTCGGAAGAAGCTGCTCTGTTCGTCGACGTCTGCCATGCCGCGGTCTTCTCGGATTTCATGCCGCAGGATCCTGAAACCCAGAACCGCCTGATGCTGCTGCTCGGGCAGGTTCAGATCGGCCTGCTGCCCACGGCCCAGCGCTTCTGGGAACAGCAAAAGGTGTCCCCGTCGATCTAGGCAACCATGGGGTGACGACACCAAGGCCAGGACCGGTGACATTCCAGGTCAGAGGCGATCGATTTTGCTGAGTTAGCCGACATCGCACCTGTCAGTCATGGGTTGTTGACTCGTTCTGGGCATGTTGCCCGGCTTGACCCGTCCGGTTAGGGCAACAACAAAGGCCCAACCGCAGCCGGGCTGGACTAATGGACCTTTTCCTCAGAGTCTGGGCTCAATCTCAGCTGCCCAGTAGGGGAAATCAGCTGGATCGAGGCGCTCAAACAGGATTCGGTGGCAGAGCCTCAACAGCCGATGGCGCTGTGGATAACTCTTGAGGCAACAGACGCTTGCACCTGGTGAACAGGTCGCTGGCACCCTCCAGCAGCTGCTTCTTCCACTGGCTCACCTGGATTGGGTGCAGTTTTCAGTTTTTTGGATCGCCAGAAAATTGCCCGATTTTCGTTCCGGGGGGATCCCCCCGGGAACGAACTGACTTAATCCGGCTCTGGTCCTGACCTGGGCCGGGGAGACCCCGTTGGTGCTGGCTCCAGCACTGACCGCTGACGTTGAAGCGTTGGTGTCCGTGGGGTAGCTGCCTACCGCCCCATCTGCTGGTTCCCCAGCGGGTGGTTTTCGCGTGGGCAGCCGGAGCGTTTCCCGGGGGCGTCAGCCCCCCCCCCAACCACTTACTGGAGGTTCAAGACCATGACGACGACTCAATTGACGACCACCAGGGGACGACCCCTGGCCTTGACGGACGAACAGCGGGCTGTGGTGGAGTCCACCTCACACGCCTTGCGGGTGGTGGCCTTTGCCGGCGCTGGCAAGACCTCGACCTTGCGGGCCTACGCCGAGGCCCGACCGGGACTGAGGTTCCTCTACGTGGCCTTTAACGCTGCGGTAGCTCGAGAAGCACGGGCTTCCTTCCCGGCCCACGTGACGTGTTCAACAATGCACGCCCTCGCGTACCGGGCGGTGGGCAGGCGGTATCAACACAAGCTCCGAACCAGCCTGCGGGCCCACCAAGCCGCTCGGGCGCTGGGGTTGAATCCTGTAGAGGTGAAGGACCTCACCGCTGCCGATCAGGCGCTGGTGGTGCTGCGGCACTTCCTCAGCTCAGACGCCAGTGGCTTCGACGAGTTCGGGGCTCGGAACCGTTACCGGCCCGAGGCTCTGGCTGCGGCGGCTCGGTTGTGGTCACGAATGATCGACCCTCACGATCGTCTGCCCATGCTTCACGACGGCTACCTCAAGCTGTTCCAGCTCTCAGACCCCCGTCTCGGGTACGACGTCGTGTTGTTCGACGAGGCCCAGGACGCCAACCCCGTGACGCTGGCGATCCTGCGGGGTCAGCCTTCGGGGCGGGTTTACGTGGGCGATCCCCATCAGCAGATCTACCAATTCCGCTACGCCATCAACGGGATGGCTGGTACGGAGCTCGAGGACGAACTCTGTTTGTCCGAGAGCTTTAGGTATGGGACTGATCTCGCCGCAGCAGCCAACCGGCTGCTGGCCATCAAAGGGGAAACCCGATTGGTGCGGGGTGGGCGTAGGTCCGAGCCCTCCACCACTCGGGCATTTATCGCCCGGGGCAACGTGGCCATCTACCGGCAGGCCGTTGAGCTTGCTCGGTCCGGCCAAGGCACCCATTGGGTGGGTGGCGTTAAGGGATACCGGCTGGAACAACTGCTGGATGTGTGGCGGTTGAGGTTTGAGCGCCGGGAAGAAATCCAGGATCCTTTCCTGGCCGGGTTCCCCAACTACGAGGCTCTGACTGCCTACGCCGAGTCCCAAGACCAACGGGACCTCAAGGCCTGGTTGGGGTTGCTCGAACGGCACGAACGGTGTTCTGAAGTCCCGGCTGAAATTGAGCGGGTCCAGGCCCTGGCGCTGGATCAGCCGGCAGAAGGGGTCACCGCGCTCTGCACGGCCCATAAATCGAAGGGACTTGAGTTCGGGGTGGTCACGCTGGCTGATGACTTCCCGTCGGCTGAGCTGTTACCCCACCCGCCCGAGCCTGTTGAAGGGGAGGACCCTGAGGCCTTCACCTACTCGAGGACGCGGGCACCCCGGCTTTGGGCTGGTGGTGAATTCCTTGGTGCGGTGGTGCTGCCGGAGGAGGAGCTGAACCTCCGTTATGTGGCCGTGACCCGGGCTGAATCGGAATGCCTTTCGGGGATCTGGTCGGTGCCGCTGTTTGCCGAGCTTGAGGCCTACCGGCGTGGTTTCCCCCGGTGTTTGCTGCTGGAGTCACTGGAGTCGGTGATCGTTAAGAAGCCTGAGCAGGAGGCCGGGGTGGTTGAACCTGCAGCCGTGAACGGGTTGATGCACTTGCCCCTGGTGCCGGACCTGGGCCGGGACGAGGTGGCGCGAACCGACCAGGTGCCCTCGATGGGTTCCCCTGCTGTCGTGATCTGTCCTGCCCCACCAGAAAGCGGGTTCTTCTGGAACCTGGGAGCTCTTGATCAGGAACGGATCAGGGTGGTGGTTGAGCACTACGCCTACCGGTTCCCGGCGCTGGATTGGGATTGGATGCTGCCTGCGGTGGCAGAGCTGCGGTTGGTGGGTGAACCCCGCTCAGCTGTGGAGCGGTTTGTATCGGAGCAGCAACTGGGATCAGCTCAGGTGGTGATTGAGCGGTTTTGCCAGGACGTGGGGCTGTGGGCCGTGGCGGAAGGTTGATTCAGGTCTGGAATCGTTGAGTGAGGCTCCGGCTCGGGCAGTGAAACGAGCAAGGGTGGAAAAAGGAAAGCGATGTGACCAAGCTCAGAGAGGCCTGATGCAATAGCTAATGGATTCAAGTGGCAGCGTCCCAGCGCCACCGGGCCTAGAAGCGGGGAGGGAATGGAGCGGTTGATCTGATGCGCCTACTTGCTGACCACCTTCCAGATACACCAGACAACCACCCCAAGCAGAACTCATGGCAACCCCCTAAGAACAACGAAACAACCAGCAGGAGCGCTTAGTGTGATCACCCAAACCTAGACTGCGAACCAGATATTCCTACAACAACGTTACCTCAGCTCACCATTGCCCTTCACCTGATCGGACGTCGTTCTCCCCTCACTTCTCAGAGGTTTGATACGCAGCTTCCTCCTCTATGGAGATATCTGGATCGCCCTCCAGCGCCTTCTCGAGTAGACGCTCAAACAAGGCGTGGCGATCGGGAAGGCCCCACTTTTCCTGGAGCAAGTTAAACCTTTCGATAGTCTCCATTTGAAGCGAGAAGGATAGATGCCCCCTATCAGAGGTGTCCGAATCGCCCTCAAACACCATCTCTAGCAGACGCTCAAACAGGGCGCCGCGATTGAGAAGCCCCCACTCTTTCTGGAGCAAATTGAGCTTCTCGATTATTCCAATCGGAAGGGTGAAGGAGAAGCGAACCCTTTCCTGATCGGGTGGTTCGGTCATGGAGCCACAAAGAGAATGGATGGTAACGATACGACGAGCCAAGGCGGCTACTCGACTATACTCTTTCCAAGGTTCTAAAATTGACACTGATCCAGACTCTGAATCTTGATCTGTCGACCATATGCTCGGATATAATTTAAGAGGGGTTTGATGCTGAGCGTACGGATAATGGCCAAGCAACCAACTATTGAATGCATTGTCGGTCTGTGTTTCTTGGCACTGATCTGCGGCCCAGCAGCAAATTCAGCCACCCTGCTCTCCATCGGTGATGGCGACACGATCCGGGTGCTGGACCAGGGCCACAAACTCACAATCCGACTCGCCTGTATCGATGCTCCCGAGATGGCCCAGGCCCCGTACGGGGCTCAATCCCGTGCCTACCTGCAATCCCGACTGCGTATCGGTTCACCCGTCACGCTTCTCCCCCAGACGGTGGACCGGTATGGCAGGACAGTGGCTGAGGTCATTACGGACACCAACCTCAACCTGGCAATGGTGGAGGACAGCCAGGCCTTCGCCTACCGGCAGTACCTCAAACAGTGCAACGCCAAGGAATATCTCGACGCGGAGTACCGGGCGTCCCGCAGTCGCTTTGGGGTCTGGGCTGTACCGGGGGGGATCACCAGGCCTTGGGACTTTCGGCGGGCGAGGCGATCTGGAGGAAGCGTCAGCTCGTCCAGCCCCTCTGCGGCCCCGGTTGGTTCAGCACCAGGTGTGATGGCTGGCCGGCACTACCGCTGCAAGGAGATCGGAACCTTTGCTCGTGCCCAGGAACTGCTGCGGCAGGGGCATACCTACCTTGATGGTGATGGGGACGGGGTGGCGTGTGAGTCGCTGCGGTGACTCAAGGGGGAACTCCAGGTTTCAGTGGGTATGGAGCTGGTCGATATGTTCTGAAAGGTGACGTCGACCTTTCGTTCCCGGGCCGCCTGGATGATTCAGCCGCTGCGGCGCCCAGTTTCATTTGCAGGTCTTGAACGGAAGGTCACGATCTAATGCGACGCCCATGTCGACTGCTTGGACGGCGCGTGGCAGAAGTCCAGCGGCCGCACCCTCACCCAAGCAAAAGGACCATGGAATCCACGAAAAACAACAGCTGGCCAGCTCTGGGTGCAGCCGTTCTCATTCTTTGCGGAATCTGTACTGCTTGTGGCGGCGGCGGTCACGTCAGCTTGACGTACTGAAAAAGCGGGCTGAGTGACCCAGCGCCTTCAGCGCACCAGCAGACCGATTGGTCCGAGCACCAGGAAGCCGCCGAACAGAGCCAGCACCAGGGCCAGCTTGGCGGTCCAGTGGGCCGGCAGGCGCCCCAGCACGAGATAGGTGCCGCCACTCACCACCAGCGATCCGGCGAAGGCCCCGATCCACCAGCTGGCGGCGGTGAGATCGCCGGGTGCCTCCTGTCCGTGGAGCATGGCGTGCACTGCCACGGCAGTGGCGATCAGGGCGCCGCAAAAGCCCAGAGCCGGGGCTTTACCAGAGCTGTGGCTGCGCAGCACCAACACCGCCACGGCCGAAATCGCCAGGGCCGCGATCACCTCAGCGGCCGGTAGGCCACCGCCCATCGCCCCGAAGACTCCACCGCCGATGGCGCCAGCCAGGGCCCAGAGCAGGAGCTGGCCGGAGATGTAGGAGGCGGCAGCCCCGACCCCGATCAACAGCAACAAGTGATCGGTGCCGAGCAGGGGGTGAAGAAAGCCGGCGGCGATGCCGCCGTGGGCGATCCCGTGGGCCTGGGCTGGTTGGGCCACCAGCACGACCGCAAGGGCCGAGAGGCAAGCAAGCGGGGCCAGGGTTTTGGGCCAGGGATTGGAGGGTGAAGTCATGGAACGTCCCGGTCCACGCCGGGGTTGAGGGGTACAGAAAACGGCGAGCGTTCTGACTCAGGAACCTCACCGGAGGGTGGTGCTCCATCACAGCTGCGGGACAGCGCCGGACTTCCACCGGACTTTCCTCGTTTCCTTTCGGGAGTGACCACCGAAAACCGTTCGCTCCCATTGTGCGTTGATTGCCACGAAGAGGCCCCTACCTGGCGGAAGGTTCAGACTTCTTCTGGCCCTTGAGCCGAACGATGGCCCACACGTCACCCGTGGAGCTCGCCTGCCTCATCCGCCAAGGTGTGGCCCTGTTCTTTATGTGCATGATCAGCGCCGAGCTGCCTGGAGCTACGGGCTCTCCGCGAGAGGCTGGGGTGATCGAGCGTCACCCCTGAGGCTGCATGAATCCTGCGGCTGAGATCAAAAAAGCGATCGCCACCTACGCGGCCAGGAGCGTGGAGCAACGCAGTCGCTGGTACGCGCCGGCAGCAGAGGCCTATGCCGCCACCCGGCCTCGTTACCCCCAACCAATCATCGACGCGGTGGTGGCGCGTGCCGGCTTAACGGCTGCCTCCTCTGTGCTGGAGGTGGGCTGTGGTCCGGGTACGGCCACGGAGGCCTTCGCGGAGCTGGGGTGCAGGATTCTCGCCATCGAGCCCAACCCGGAGTTCTGCCGGCTGGCTCAGAAGGCCTGTGAGCGGTTCTCGAACGTCGAAGTCGCGACCACGTCTCTTGAGGAGTGGGACGTTAAGCAGGGGTGCTTCCAGGCGGTGGTGGCGGCCAGCTCCTTTCACTGGATCCCGCCGGAGATCGCCTACCCGAAAGCAGCACAAGCCCTCAAGGCGAACGGCTGGCTGATCCTGCTCTGGAACAAGGAGTTGCAGCTGCAGGCCTCCACCCATGAGGCCCTGCGGCCGATCGTGTGCCGCCATGCCCCTCAGCTGGACCGTGCCTATGAAGATGCCGGCACGGTGGCGCGGATTCTGGACGTCCTGGGTCAGCCACTCGAGGACTCCCCGTTGTTTCAGGGTGTCCAAAGGGGTCAGATTCTGGTGGAGAGAAGCCTCTCGATCGATGACTACCTCACCCTGCAGACCACCTACTCACCGTTTCTGGCCCTCGATCCTGATGTGCGGACAGCCCTGACGTCTGAGCTGAGGCAAGCGCTGCAACAGATCCACGGGAACACGGTGCCGCTGACCTACACCTCGGCGTACCAGATGGCCCAACGGGTGCAGGGTGGATAGGGGCACGAAAACCTGACCCCCTCACCATGGGCCGGCGCTCCTTGCAGTTGTTCCTCTACCTGGGCCGGACCCTTGGTCTCACCTTCTGGTTGATGACCGTCCTCCTCCTCGGTGGGCCCCTGCTGGGGGCTGTGGCCACTGAAACGATGGACATCGTGGCCCAACCGAAGAACCTTCCCGGCTACTCCGTTCATGACGCACCTTCTCCGAGCTGTTGCCAGGGAGAATGCCTCTGGAGTCTTCTGGGGGTAGCCATGGCCCAGAGCGATCCAATGGCTGGAGAGGCGATCACCCTCCGCCCTGGTGTTCTGTTTCAAGTCGCCCATCTTCGGGGTCAGGGGCCGACCCTTGTCTTCATCCATGGTGCGTTGGGTAATCGCTTCAATTGGCGTAGTCAGTTCGAGGCTGCCCTGGAGAGGGGCTGGGGGGCACTGGCCTACGACCTTGGCGGCCATGGCCAGTCTTCGGCCTATCCCGCCTATTCGGTCGGCCGCCACGGCCGCGACCTACGGCGGCTGCTCGAAAGCCAGAACATCCATGCCCCGATCCTCTGCTGCCACAGCTATGGCGTGCCCATCGGGTTGGAGCTGGCGCGTCACCTGCCCCTGGCCGGCCTGGTGCTGGTCGCCGGTGGCACCCATGATCTCGACCCCTGGTGGGAACCGCCCCTTGTGCGTTGGATGGAGTCCATCGGACGCCACCTGTTCAAAGCGTCCCTTGCCCAGCAGATCTACCGCCGCCTCGCGAGTGGCGGGAGCGGGCCTGCCCTCGACCGGTTCTTCCTTGAATCGCCCCTGCCCACGAACGTTGATCCGTACCGATCCGTGGGTCCGTTCTGGGGCTACAACCTGCATCGGCGGCCGCATCCGTCGCGCTGGCGAGAGCCACCCGCCCTGGTGCTGACAGGAGGCCATGACCCCATGTTCAACCGTGCCATGGGAGAGGCTCTGGCGGCCCAGTTCACGTTGGGGCAGCACCATCACATCGCCGAGGCAGGCCACCTGCTGATGGTGGAGGAGCCCGAGCGTGTGAACGAACTGATCACCAGCTGGATCGAGGCGCTGGGCCTCGAGACCCGGGGTGCTTCCCCGGCCTGAACGTTGGGACGATCCGGTTTGTCGCGGCCTGGTCTCGATCAGCCGGGCCGGACGTAATCGAGCAGCCGATCGCCTGAATCGGCGCGGACCAGCCCGAGCACCACATCAGGCAGGGCCTGGAGCCTGGGGAACACCAGATAGCGGGGTTCCCAAAGGGGATGGAACTTCGATTTGTAGGTATGCAGCCCCTTGAACCCATAAAAACGGTCCAGATGGCGGGAGAGCCGTTCCAGGCTTCGTGCCAGCCTTGGGGCGTGCTGGTCGCCATCAAGGCCACTGAGGGCAGAGAGCCCGAGGTTGAAGCGGCTGTAGCCCTTCTCCTGGTAGTGCTGAAAGAGCGCCACGAACAGGGCGTCCATGGTCCCTGGCTCGAGCTTGGATCGGTTTCGCATCAGGTCCACCATCACCTCCCCTGGACGCACGGCTGTGACCAGGTTGGCGAAGGCGCTGATGCCGCCTTCGGGAGTGCGCACCACGGCCAGGTCGCTGGCGCGCAAGTAATCGCGATCAAACCAACCCAGGGAGAACCGCTTTTCAGCGCCCTCCATCTGACGCAGCCACTCCTCGCTCACGGGCGCCAGCTCATCGATCAGTGAATCGTGCAGGGGAGGCGAGTGAAACTCGATCCGGTGGCCCAGCTTTCGCAGCTTGTTGAGCGGGGTGCGAAGGCCAGCGGCCGACTTGCCCTTCAAGCTGAAGCTGGTGAGATCCACGATCCCCTCTTCGCCGATTTTGAGGGCGCGCAGCCCCAAGGAGAGGTAGAGGTCGATGTCGTCGGGCAGCACCTGATAGAAGGCCGGTTCCCAGTCGTTGCGCCTGCAGTGGGCCAGAAAGGCGGAAGTGGCCTCGCGGCGGTCACTCTCGGGGCCAATCGGGTCTCCCAGGGCGATGGCTCCGCGTCCTTTGGCGGTGAAGGCGATCAGGCTCTTGCCCGAGGGACTGAAGAACAGGGTCTTGTCAGGAAGCAGGCAGAAGGCAGCAAGGGAGGCGCGACCGTGGCGCTGCACGATCGCCTTGGCCCGTTGCCGTTCCTCAGCCGTGGGCCCGGGCGGCCGCAGCACGGGCCGCAGAAGCATCACCAGCGCGTAGCCCGCGGTAGTCAGGCCGAGCAGGCCGATCGAATCGGCGAAGCTGGCCCCGAAACGGGTGCGCGGGCTCAGGCCAGCGTTGTCCTCGGTGAAGAACATCGCCAGGGTCTGAGTGATCGCGTCTCCCCAGTTGAAGTGGACCGAGAAATGGCGATTGAGCAGGTAGAAGCCCAGGCTTCCGTAGGCGAGGGTGAACAGGAGCGCCAGCGCAAACACCCGCAACCCCTGGCGGATCGAGGGCGGATCCGACTGGGCGGTGAACGCCGGTCGCATCCACAACAGCAGGAGCAGCAGAGCCCCGCTGAAGCCAACGATGGCCGGATACACCCCGCGCAGCAGGTGGAGTGCGATCGAACCCCCCAGCAGCAGACAGATCAGTAGCCAGGCCAGCTGCTTACGCCGCAAAAGGTTCAGCGCCAGGGTGATCAGCAGAAAGCTGGAGAAACCGGCGAACACGTGAGCGCCCGTGCGCACCTCCAGCGGAAACACCGTCTCCAGATCCTCAAGGGAATCCGGCAACGCCGGGGTGATCGCCGTGATCAGATCCAGCACGCCCACCAGGGCGGTCATCAGGCTGACGGCGACGATCGCCGAGCGGCTGTCGCGTCGAAGCAGGGGGTGGCTCACCTGTTCAAAGCGGCGGGCGAAGGACGGGCTTGTTCAAAGGAGCGGCCCACGAAGCTGAGCGAATCGCGCAGGTGTTTGCGGATGTAGTTCCAGCCCACGTCGGGCCCGCTGAGGCCATGGCCGCCAGGAAACAAGTTGATCACATGGCTGATGCCAAGTTGCTTCAAGGTGGCGGCGAATTGCTGGGTGGAGGCCAGGAAGTTGGGATCGCTGCGGCCCACATCGAGGTAGACGCGCAGACCCTTGAGCTGGTCGGCCGGGAGGGTGTGGATAAACAGGTTCGGACTGTTGGCGGGGCCACTGGCGTCGATGAAGTAGCCGTCGTGGCTGAACAGGGTGCCGAAGTGATCGAGATGGCGCAGACCGATGTTCAGCGCGCCCCAGCCGCCCGAGGAGAAGCCACCTAAGGCCCAGCTTCCGGCATCGCTGCGGGTGCGGTAACGCCCCTGGATCACCCGCACCAGCTCGCTGCCGATGAGAGTGGAAATCTTGCCGTTGGGGCCATCGGCATAGGCGGGATCGAACAGGGGGCTGGAGCCCCTGTTGTCGTTACCATCCGGGGTGACGATCAGGCTCGGTTCCAGCGCTTTTTCCTTGTAGAGGGCATCGAGCACGGAGGTGATCGCGTACTTGTCGTAGAAGGCACGGCCGTTGTCGTGGCCGCCGTGCAGCAGCACGATCACCGGATACCGCTTGGTGGGCTCCCGGTCGTAGTCGGGGGGCAGGATCAGGCCATAGCTGCGGCTCTGGGCCATGGCGCGGCTGGGGAAGCTCTCGATCCGGAACGTCAGGTCTTTGCTGGGGGGTAGCTCCTGGGCATCCAGCTGTGGAGCGCCCGCCACGAAGGTGTACCACCAGGCCACTCCGGCCAAGCCCAGCAAGCCGCTGATGCCCAGTCCCAGGGCGAATCGCAGGCCTCGTCCCATGCGCTCTCTCAGGTGGTTGATGAGTCCCACGACCCAAAGATGGTCCATTATTGGCCTACGTCTCCAGCCACCCTTGTCAGGCTCCTGGCCGAGATCAAGGGGTTCACCGTTGGAGCGATGCTGCTTGAGGAGCGGGCGCCGCTGAGCCATCGAGGCTGCTGAATCGGGTTGGCTGCAGCTATCGATGGTGCCTCGGACAATGGCCCCGGGACCTAGGACAGCTCCCTGGATTTTGCCAAGGAAGTCCTGGTGTCCATCGTTCGGCAGGCCTCCTGGCCTGACGCCCGTTGATCACGCCCGCGCCGCCTCAACCCCCCACAATCCGTCCGTCCTGGATGTGCACGATGTGGCCGGCGCGGCCAGCCACCTGGGCGTCATGGGTGACCAGAACGATGGTTAGTCCTCCTTCGTGCAGGGCGCTCAGCTGATCCATCACCGCCGTACCGGTACGGGAATCGAGGGCGCCGGTGGGTTCATCGGCGAGCAACAGATCCGGCTGGTTGACCAGGGCCCGGGCGATCGCTACCCGCTGCTGCTGGCCGCCGGAGAGTTGACTGGGGCGGTTCTCCAGGCGATCGGCGAGCCCCACCTGCTCCAGCATCGCCGCCGCCCGTTGCTGACGCTCCGGCCGGGTGTAACCGGCATAGACCATCGGCAGCATCACGTTCTCCAGGGCCGTGAGCCGCGAGAGCAGGTTGAACTGCTGAAAGACGAAACCGATGCGGAAGTTGCGCACATCGGTGAGCTCATCATCAGTGAGGGTGGTGACCTCCCGGGCATCGAAGTAGTAATGGCCAACGCTTGGCCTCTCCAGACAGCCAATGATGTTCATCAAAGTGGATTTGCCTGACCCCGACGCTCCCATAATTGCGGTGTAGTCGCCCCTCAAAATGGTGAGGTTAATGTCTTTAAGGATCGGCACCTGCACCTCTCCCATCGCATAGGTCTTGTTGATGCCTTCCAGCTGGATCATGGCCTAATCGCTCCGTAGGGCGGCAATCGGATCGAGATGGGCCGCCTTGTTGGCGGGATAGGCCCCAAAGAAGACACCAATCAACAGGCAGAACCCCATCGAAAACAGCACCGCATCAACGGCCACCCCCGCCGACCAGCCGAAGAGGCCGTTAATGATCAAGGATGCCCCCACCCCCAGCACAACTCCCAACAGCCCTCCGATCATCGACAGCACCATCGCCTCGATCAGAAACTGGCGCAGGATGTCACTGGAGCGGGCACCAATGGCGCGGCGGATTCCGATTTCCCTAGTGCGTTCAGTGACCGACACCAGCATGATGTTCATGATGCCGATGCCGCCGACGATCAGGGAAATTGCCGCTGATCCCCCCAGCAGAGCCGTGAAGATGTTGGCCACCGAATTGGAGGCGTTCAACAGATCCGCCTGATTTCTGATGATGAAATCGTCTTGGCGCGGCGGCACGATCTTGTGGCGCAACCTGAGCAAATTGGTGATCTGGTACTGGGCCGCTTCCATCTCCGAGGCCTTGGTGGCCGACACGGAAATGCTCTTTACGGAAATGCCTGTGATTGCATTCACGCCCACGATGCGGCTGGCCATGGTCGTCAGCGGGATCAGTACCTGGTCGTCCTGGTCGTTGAAGGAGGTGGCCCCCTTGAACTCCAGGGTGCCGATCACCGTGAACGCTTCTCCCTGCATGCGGATCGTCCGGCCCAGGGCACTGGTGGGGGTCAGCCCCAGGCTGTCCACCACCGTCTGCCCCAGCAGTGCCACCCGATCGGCGCGGTCCAGTTCGGCCTGATTGAAGAAGCGGCCCGTCAGCGGCAGAAAATCGCGCACCTGCTTGTAGTCGGGGGTGGTGCCCACCACCGAAGTGCTGGTGTTGTTTTCGCCGAACACCACCTGGGTGCGCTGGTTGAGCACGGGGGCCACGTAGGCCACGGAAGAGGCAGCATTGGCGATCGCCTTGGCGTCATCCCACACCAGCGTGGTGGCCGAACCCGCGCCCTGGGAGGCGGGGCTGTTAGTGGAAGCCACGCCGCTCTGCACGAAGATCAGGTTCGAGCCCAGGGATTTGAGCTGGGCTTCCGTCTGGCTCTGGGCGCCACGGCCGATGGTCACCATCGTGATCACGGCCCCGATGCCGATGATCACCCCCAGCATCGTCAGGGCCGAGCGCATCCGGTTCGACACCAGTGACGTCCAGGCCAGGGCAATGGTTTCGATCAGATCGGCCCAGCTGCCGGCGGCGCGGGCCCGCCGCCGGACCTGGGGGCTGGGGAGCAGGGAAACGGTGGGGGAGGTGGCCATGGGCGTCCGTGGGCTTCAGCGGGGGGGGCGCCCACCGCCGCCCGGCTGGGCGAGAGGAGAGGAGGAGGTCACTGGCTTGCCGTTGGGTTTGCGGGCGCCGGGGAAGGTGATGAAGATGCGCTCCCCCTCCTTCAACCCCATCAACACCTCCGTTGTGGTGCCCACCGTGGCGCCCACCTTGATGGGGTGAAACACCGGACGCTGCCCGTTGCCGAGCAGGTAGACGCCGGTGCCCTCCTTCTGGCTGACGATGGCCGGGGTGGGGATCAGTAGCGCATCCTTGTGGCGTCCCACCAGGAAGTTGGCGGTGATATTCATGCCCGAGCGCAGCTTGGGCAGGTCGGCCGGGGCAATGGCGATGCGCACCTCGAAGCTGGTGACGTTCTGCACCACCACCGATTCCGGCGCGATCAGGCGCACGGTTCCATGGACCAGCCGGTCCGGATAGGCATCCACCCGGATGTCCACCTGCTGGCCTTTGTAGATCGAGGGTTCATCGATCTCCGAGACGGAGGCCACCGCCTCCAGCGGACTGGCCAGGGCAAGGATTGAGGAAGACGTGGCTGAGGTGGTGGCGCTGGCCGAGGTGGTGGGTGTCACGAAGGCGCCGACGTTGGCGTACTTCTGCGTGATCACGCCGCTGAACGGGGCCCGGATCACGGTGTCGTTCATCACGGCCTGGGCCGTCTCGAGATCGCCTTGGGCCGCCGCCGCCTGGGCGCGGAGCGAGCGGATGTGGGACTGGGTGGCCAGGAACAATCCCCTGCTGGCTGTGTAGTCGTTGTTGCTGACGGCCCCGGCCGCAAAGAGCTTCGCGTTGCTGCGGTAGGTGGCCTCAATCGCCATCAGCTGGGCTTGCGCCTCCCGCAGGTTGTCCCGAGCTGCCGCCAGGTTGCCCCGCGCCCGCAGCAGCGGTCCCTGCAGGTTGGTGGCATCCATCCGAGCCAGCACCTGCCCTGCTTTCACCTGATCCCCCTGGTCCACCAGCAGGGCCACCACCTTGCCGGCCGCCTTGGGGCTGATGTTCACCGGCGTCAGCGGCTTGATCGAACCGGCCGCCGACACCTTGATGACCACGTCCTTGCGCATCACAGCCGCGGTCTGGGCTTCAAGGCGCTGCTGCTGCCGCTCCCGCTGTTGGGTCAGGTGAACGCTCACGCCCGCCACCGCAAGCAGCACACTCCCGATCACCGCACCAATCACCAGCCAGCGAGGGCGAGGACGGGGAACCTCAACCGGCATGGGGAGATCCATCTCAGGCCCGCCCCCGAGTGGGGCCCTGGTCCCCGCTGGCCATGTCCTGTAGGGAAACGAGCCCCATCCACCGCCTCCCAACCTGTCTCCAGGGTGGTCACGGCTGATGAACAAGACGCGCCTGAATCGAATGTTCCTGTGACCGAATGAGAACATCCCCTGCCAGGAGGGCCTGAATTCCCATCAGTCGATGCTGAGCAAGGCCCAGATGGTTCGGCTTAGCAAGGCGAAGAATGGCAGCGGGTTGCCAAGCATCACGTGGCACCTGGACCTCTGCCGCGCAACTGGAAGGCGTCGTTGAGGTGGAGTGACTCGGATGGCGCCAGGGTGGCTGCTCGGTATGGTTCCGTCAGTGATCGTTGGCAAAGATGGCTCTTATCGGATCTGATCTCCTCGCCAAAGTCAAAGAGCTGGGCGATGTCTCTAAATCAGACCTGGTGCGGGAGGCGGGTTACGTCAGCACCAAGAAGGACGGCAGTGAGCGCCTGAACTTCACCGCCTTTTACGAGGCGCTGCTCGAGGCCAAAGGCGTCAGCTTGGGCGATGGCGGCGGCAAAGTCGGCAAGGGAGGCCGGAAGCTCAGTTACGTGGCCGTCGTTCAGGGCAATGGGAATTTGCTTGTGGGTAAGGCCTACACCGCCCTGCTGGACCTCAAGCCCGGCGATGAGTTTGAGATCAAGCTGGGGCGCAAGCAGATCCGGCTGATTCCTGCTGGTGGCTCTGACGAGGAGGATTGAAGCTGCGTCTGCTTCAGTAAAGGCTGACCTCTCTTTAGTCCTTGGCTACATGAGGGGGGCAATCTCCTCCATGCCAGCGGCATGATCCAGAGATCAACAAGGCTGCGTTTGGTGGCAAGGACGTGCCTTGGCCTATCATTCAGTTGCTGATAGGTCACAAGGAACGCGGTGACGTTATCCGGCCACTTGGTCAGGACCAGCAGTTCACGAGGGGCTCAGGCAAAGCCCTTCTGGATGAGGGCGGGGAAGTCGGCCGAGTCGAGAGTTTGCGAACGGCCTGAGCCTTTCAACAACGAGCAGCTGAGCAATAAATACAGCGAGGTGAGCAGGCTCTGAGTGGTCTGCTACACCGACAGGTGGGGGCAAGCCGAAGCGTCCCAGCGACTCCGACCGTGCAGAGAAGGGGTGGGCGAGAGGGGACGGGGGAATTGCCGTTGGGTTCGTGGGCCAAGAAGCTTGATTTAGCAGATCAAAAACAAAGAACAGTGCTGGGAAAAGAGGGCTGATTTTAACAGACCACCCCTTACGAAAGTGTGTAACAAGGCTTTGGTCTGGGCTTAATTCATCCCCTGAAGTCACTTTGCGGTATCAGGTTTTGTCTCTGTCCCGCTTGAGCCTGCAACACACATTCCTTCCCTTGTTCACTTTGACTCTGTGGACCCATCATGGGCACCCTTCACGACCAGAATCTCTCGCCTCAAGAGAGCAGCGACCAAAAGATTGCCGCCGGCCTCCGGGCCGCTGCCAAGGTGTACTTCAAAGAGACCCGCGATGACCTCTATCAAGCTGTCGGCCTCTTTGTCGACCACTTGATCACCGCTGCTGTCAATGAGCAGGATACCTATGTCTTCTTATTGTATGTTGAGCTTAGCAGTGGCTTTGACGATGTTCCGGGGGATTGCTTCAACGGAAAGCTCCTCGATTTTGTCAAGCAGCTCTTCCTCAGCGGTCAGCTTGAGGTGCCTGATTGCATCTGCTTCTGTCTGGATGAGTCTCATCCAGCTTCTAAAGTAAACGACGATCTCGATCTATATAATCTCTGGCAAGTGAGTGATGTCTACGCCGTCCTATTGGAAGCTCTCGAAGAGAAGCTCTTTCTCTATTTGGGCAAGGAGCAGACCCAGCAACTGAATGGCTATCCAGAGCATTTGATCAGGTCCGCTCCTTGTTCATTTCGCGGCATCATAGGCCTCGACTAGAATCGTTCTTTCTCCATGCGAAGGGAGGCGGCTCGCTTCACCCGAGAGGTCTTGCTGGATGTGGATCATATGGAATGAGCCTCCAATCATGGTGGCTCATTCCTTTCAAGCTTCTGGCAAGTGCTTGCAGGATCAGGTCCTGGTCACAGGCCGCACTCCAGGACCTAATAGGTCTGGTAGCGAACCGAATCGTCCTTAGCTTCTGCCAGTGCATCCACAGCAGCCTGGAGGCGAATCAACGCCTCTTTGAGCTTGGAAGTGAAGGATCCAGAGTTCGTATGGTCAAGCTCATACTTGAGCAACTCCAAATCCTCCAGCATTTGATCTTGCTTCTCTTCGATCGATTCGACAGTAGAAGCAATCAATTCCGCTGAGTCTTTGAGTTCATCCATGGCAGGCATAATCACTGAGTCAATTATAGCAGTACCCCCGAGACTAAATCCTCTCCAAGTTGGTTTTTTGGTCTTGGGTTGGTAGGTCTGTGGTTACCAGAGAACAAAGGAAAGCGTGCGGCAAATGTGCTCACTTTCTAGCCCAACGTTATGTCTATCCAACCTAGCCACCCAGCTCTATCCGCGGCGGTGACCTCCAGCCCTGCTGCACACCCCGAGCCCTTTCGAGTGCTTCTGTCTGATGGTGTCACCATCGACATTCGCAAAACTGAGGTCACGGCCTTCAAGTACCTGCTCCACCTGGTCATGATCAAACCTGAGGTGGAACCCCCTCCTGCTGGACTCAGCGGCTGGATGCCGATGGGGCACCGGGCGGTAGGTGCCATCGCCCTGCGGATGGACTACAGCGGCAAGCGGATTCTCGGTCACTCGGTTCAGAGCCTGAACCACAAGCAGTGGATGGTTCTCTGCTCCCGCCTCAGTGTCTTCGATCGGGCCCTGGATCAGTTGGATCTCCGCGCCCCGCTGCGGGGCTTGGCCGAATGGAGCTCAGAACCCCACAGTTACTTTCAGCGAAACATCTGGCTGCGGGCCCACTGGCAGTGGCTGCGCATCCGGGAAGAGAACCCCGGTTTGGCCACCATGACCATCAGCCTGAGCGAAGCCATTGCGGTCGCTGAAGCCAAGGACCGGGCGGATACTGCGGTGAGAGTTGCAACGACGGCTACTCGAGCCCGCAGCAAGGCAGGGTTGAACTGACGGGGGGGTAGAGCTTGGGCTTGGCTCCACTTCCAGGTGATACGAGTCAAGGACCTGCCTCCCTCCCTGCATCAATCCTCAGCTCCGCCCAGCTGCTCACACGACACCAGAAACGCCGTGACCTTGTCGGGCCACTTGGCCAGCACCAGCAGCTCCTTCGGGTTACGGCAAAGCCCTTCTGGGAAAGGGCGGCAAACTCGGCCAAATTGTCGTGGGTGACCAGCGCCCTGTGTGTCTTCACGAAGTCACAGGCGTCGAGGAATTCCTGACCCTGCTCGGCCAAGCAGCGTTGGTAGGCATCCTCAAAGCTCACCCCCTCGTTCTGCAGCCTCACGAAGGCATCGAACGCCGGTGGGGCGTGATCCAGCCAGCCGGAGAGGTTGCCGACGGGACCGATCGTGACGCCCTCGGCCTCGGTGTCGATCAACGCCACCGTGGCCTCCAGCGACCAGCTGGGTAGGGCCAGCAGCTTGTCGGCTGCGATCTGCAAATGCCAGCGATAGTCCTCGGCGAGGGCCTGGTGCCTGCGGGCGAGGTCCAAGACGGTCTAGGCAGAGGAACGCATGAAAAAGCCCGGCGACGAGGGCACCGGGCTCTGAAAGTAGCTGGTTGGGTGAGGGCGGAGCTGCTGACGCTGGCACCTGGGGCCAGGGTTCCAGTAGGGCCTCTTATCGAGTGCTGTATTGCAGAGCCTAATTCCTTGCAGACGGGAGATCCGGTGAATCAAATGCCAAGTCACAGGAGCTGTATGACGGCTCCGCTGTTATCAGCTATCCGAATGGGGGATCACGCCCCTTCTTCTGGCCTCTATCTCTGCATCCACACGTTCCCGCTGAATACGCGAAAGAAAACCCGGGAGCTTAAGTGAGTAGATAAAAGCAACTGAACTTAGGAACAGATAAATATGCTCGAGGATAGTGGCTATCTGAACGCTAGCCTTTGAAGCCAGAAGGGATGCAAAAATGAGGCCTAAAGTTACGAGGTAGCCTGTGAAAAGCCATTTTTGCTTGTTGATCTTATCCTCGATGGAGGGCATCTTAGATTCTGCAACCCTCCATGATCCCTTGGGCATTGAGGCGGGATCGCCAATGATTGCAATAATGGCAACAAGAAAGCCTGCGAGTATGGAGAAGACGGTTACAATTACATCCACGGCAGATTGATTGCCATGAATGAGGGGCTGCCCGACCCTGGAAAAAACAAGTGAAAGAGCAATGGCGAAAGTCATGAATGCGACCTTGCCCCAGTCAAGAGAAGAATTCATTGGCTTGTAATTCCTAAATTAGACAACTCATTGAGATATTCCGTTAACGCGGCCCAGGCAGCAAGCTTGGAAACTGAATTTCCGTGGGCCGGTAGTCGCACAGACTTGCTCACTGCAATACTGGATGCCCTAACGCGACTCCCTGCATTGGTTATGATAGTGACATCATCTGCATCTGGATCATTCAAGAGCGAGGTGGCGGTCTCGGTGATTGACTGCTGACTCGCCAAACCCTTCTTTCTCCTATCCATAGAGATTTCTACCTTCATGCTAAGGTTTGCTTCTTCGTAGAGTTTGCTAGCGCCTGGTTGATGATTTTGCATAAGCGCCGCCTCTGCCAGCGCTTGCACACTTGAAACAAAGCCTTGCTTTTTGAGCTTGCGCTCTAAATAATTTATACTGGCAGAGTATAAGCAGGAATTGATCACTATCTTGGCTACGCCCTCCCTTTTCAAGAGCTTGATTTGGTCGATGTCTGCTACCGCGGAAACCACAAGGTCGCTGGGCGCGAAGTCCTCACAGTAAAGATCCAAAATTGACATTAGGTAGTCGAGAAGCGCAGTTTCTCTAAGTGAGCTTGTGCACACAACTAGGTCGTCTTCTCGGGCTACATAAAAAATATCTCCATCCAAATAGCTATGCCCTTGTGGCGGCTCTAGTGTCGAGGTGTCAAGGTCATTTGCTGGTGAGGCGTCTGGAACAACGCAGGCAGGCTGATCGGGGACATATGCCGCAATGTGGCCACAAGAATAGGGACCTCTTTGCTGAAAGCTCATGCCCTGAATTTTTCCATCGCCATAATCAAAGACTCTGTCACAAGTTCTCTTGTACTGCTCATGGACTTCGTTAAGAAGCTTCTGAAGAGTCTTCCCCTGACTTCGACTCCACGAGGCCCGACGATAAGCCAGCTTTCTCGTCTTTTCAGCAATCATGGCGCAAGAATATCGGCATTAAATTTATACATAAATGATTTTCAAGTGCCTCCATATTGAACATGGACTTGAGCCATCTGGAAATGAACCTGCCTTGCGAGGCATAACATACACAGATTTTGCCTGGAAAGCACAAGAAGGGGGTCGCGTTGGTAGTGGATATTGCAAACTGCTTCACCACCCTGCCTCCATCAACTCCCTAACGCTGATCGGGTTCAGCACTGTCGCACAGGTCTCCCAGTCGGCGTCTTCGACCTTGCTGTACTTCTTGTCGAAGGGGTTGCGGGTGGCAGTGGTCTGATCGATCAGCTCGGCGATCTCGGCCTCGTCATTGAGGGCCACCTTCACCCAGACATCTTCAAGGGTGTCGGGTATTTGGCCGAAGAGCTCGTGAATAGCCTGCAGGCGTTCGGCCAGCACGCGGTGCACCTTGTCTTCCACCGAGTCGCGGTAGCGCAGGTTGGCTATCCAGATCTGGTTGCGGGCTTGGCCGATGCGTTGGATGCGGCCTTTGCGTTGCTCCAGACGGGTGGGGTTCCAGGGAAGGTCGATGTTGATCAGCGTGCCGAGCCGCTGCAGGTTGAGGCCTTCGGAGGCGGCATCGGTGCCGAGCAGCAGCTTGATTTCGCCTTTGCGGACGCGGTTTTTAAGCAGGGTGCGGTCGCAACGCTGGAAACGGCCGGCCTGCCAGAACCCAGAGCGATTGCTGCCGGCATAGAGGCCGATTGTTAGATCGCTGGGGATGTCGGGGTGTTTGGCCAGCTCATCCCCCATCCAGCGCACCGTGTCGTAGTACTGCGAGAAGAGGATGCAGCCCCGCTCCAGCCAACGCTCGCTGGTGTTTGGATTCGTACCCAGCAGGTAGCCAAGGATGGCTTCGAGTTTGGGATCCCGGTTATTCCCTTCTTTGAGCAACCTGTGGCAGCGCTCCAATGATGTGATCTCGTCAGTGGAAAAGTTGCGGAACTCGCTATAGCCCTGGGGCTGGCCCTCGTTACCGAAAAGATCTTCATCGATGTCGTCTTCGTCTTCGTCATCGCCGGTTTCGGGGGAAAGTCCGAGCAGCCTGCCCACAGTGTTGCGGCCTGCCTCCATGGAGCTACCCAAGCGACGCAGCAGCAACGTCTTGAAGAACCCTGCCCCGCGCATCCGCTTCTGCAGAAGCTCGCTGAACGTTTCGGCTTCTTCGTAGGCCTCCTTAAGGTAGCCGCCGAGGCTGATGGCGTCATTGTCGTCCTCCCCGAACAGCTTCACCTCCACCTTGGGCAGGTAGTAGCTGCCAGTGGCGGGGTTGATCTCCTGCTCTAGGTAGCTGCGGGTGCGGCGCACGATGCAACGCAGCAGGGGGTTGAAGCGCTCGCCGTAGTCAGGCAGCAGCTTGTTTTTGAGTTGGACCCGCCGCACGGCGACGGGCAGCTTGTCGATGGTTTCTGGGGTGAACTGCCATTTCTTGTCTGGAGCCTGCAGCTGCCGGCGGATCTTTTCGATGGCGGGGTCTTCGATAGCCGCTGGCAGGGGGTCGCGCACAAACTCCCAGCCCTCTAACTCGTTGTCAGCAGGCACCTTTTGCTCGCCTGTGGCGATCTGGATTGTGCGGAAGGCGCTGTACCAGGGGCTGGTTTTGGTGATGCCACCCAACACGCCCTCATTGCCGTTGGAAAGGATCGAGAGCAGGTCCCAGGCTTCCACCGGGTGCAGCTGCACCGGGGTAGCGGTGGCAAGCAGCATGCTCTTGGTTTTCTCGCCGATCTGGCAGAGGAAAAGCATCAGCTTGTTGGGATCAGCCTTTTCGTCCACCTCCGGCTGGCCGGCATCGCTTTTGGGACGATTGCGGCGCCTAGCGCGGTGGGCCTCATCGACGATCACGCAGGTGTAGCGCTGGTTCAGCAGCTGGCGGATCGCCTCTGGCATCCCCCGCACGATCAAGCCCTGTGACACCAGCCCGATGCGCCTTGGGCACTTGCTCAGTGACTTCACCCCTTCTGAGGGGTGCTCTACGTCGTTTTCATCCACCCAGCCCCGGCCGTTCCAGTAGGCAGAGGGGAGCAGCAGCAACTCCATTAACTCGTCGCGCCACTGCTGCAAAAGGGGCTTGGGAGCCAGCACCAGGATCGGGCCACCCTGGGGATCCTCCAGGGCCATCAGCAACGCAGCCATCGCCAGCTGAATGGTTTTGCCCAGACCCACCTGGTCAGCTAGCACCAGGCGGGCGCCGCCAAGGCGATGGCGCTCCAGGGCCAGGCTGGCGAAATACTTCTGATGGGGCCAAAGGCCTTGTTCCCGCCGGTAAATCGGGGTTTCCACAGCGGCGGCGGCAGCGGCTTGTTTCGCATCGACTTTCTGAAGCGCCTCGGGCTCCACCACCTGGCGGTGGATGATGCGCTGCACATCGTTCTGAATGAACGGGCAATCGGCCAGGGAACGGGCGCGGTGATCGTTCCAGAGGGCGTCGAACTCCTCCTGCACCCAGGCGATGGTGTCTGGCTCGTCGCTTTCCCAGAGCAGCTCGTAGTTGAGCTTCCAAGCGCTGGCGCTTTCGTTGACGCTGCCGAGGAAGGCGGTGGCGGGGCGATCGGCGTAGCGGATCACGCCCGCCTTGCCATGGATCAACCCGAAGGCCGTATCGGGCAGCACCCGGATCTCGATCTTCTCGCTGAGCAGGGCGTCGTAAAGCGCCCTGTAGCGAGGCAGGGCGTTCGGGGGCGCCAGTTCGGGCTGGCCAGCGCACCAGCTGCGGCGGAGCGCTGCCTGGGCAGCGGTGGCTGTGGCCAGGTCGTCTGGATCGAGGTCGGATTTGCAGATGATCCGCACCTTGCCGCTCACCCCAGTGATCGCTTCTCCGGCCACCTCCAGCAGGCTGGAGCGGAAGTAGCCGGCAATGCGGTCATAGCTCTCAGCCCCCTGCAGCCGCTCGTTGAGTACGCCCTGATCGAGCCGGCTACGACGACTGGAGTGGTGCTTGAGCATCAGGCGTCATCGTTCCTAAGGCGGCCGGCCAGGATGCGCGCTGCTTCTGAGTCCTTGGCCCAGTCAGCGGTGTCTTCCGAGTTGCCGAGGGCGGCCAGCCAATCGAGCAAACGCACCATCGACTCCCGTCGGCCCCAGTAGGTCTGGCCAACAAAAGTGTCGCGCAGGTACTGGCGCCCTTGATTGGGATCGTTGTCGGCTGCCGCCGTCTCGCAGATGGCGAAGAGCAGATGGCGCAGGGGGCTGGCGGCGAAGGGGTGGGGGCCACTGGCGCTGGCACGGCCTCGGCGAGGCAGCGCAGCCGTTGATTCCACGGCGCCGTCTATAGGGGCCAGGAGGCTGGTGCCAAACCCTGAAGGCGTGTGCACGCGGGTGCCATTGGCCTTATCGCTCTTGAGCAGGGGCTTGATGTCGGCTACGCCAAAGCCGCGGGCAAGTTCTTCGTACATGCCCTTGCGGCGTTCACCACGCGATTCAATGTCAACTGCGCGGAGGTAGTAGCGCTCGATCAGGCTGAGCTCGCGCCAGGAGTCGTTGAGACCCTTGGGGATCAGCTCATCACAGGCGATCGTGATGGCACGTTCAATTACCTGCTCGAAGTCGCTCTTTTCGTTTTTAGAGCGAACTGCGAAAACCTCATCGGATACGTCTTTCCCGTCGAGCGTAGAATACTGTGTTAAGACTTTTAGCGCTGCTGCATACGCAGCAAGCTGATAGTCGGCGTCATTGAAATTGGGTTCTCCATCCTCGTCAAGGGACTGCATTGAGGCCAATTGCGCACGAACCTCGTCTTCAACCAAAGGGAAAATATCAAAAAGGAAGCCGTGCTCGCCAGCATTCCTTTTTCTTAGGCATAAACATACGGTGCCAGACACATAGCTGCCCTTCTTCATTCCACCGATTGACGTTTCAGTGGTAATTGTCCATGCGGCAGTAGATTTGAGTCCGGCCGCCCAAAGAATCATCCCTAAGTCGGCCCATACAGAGGGATCTTTGTGCGTAAACTGAACAAGCTGCATCCCATTGTCAGACATACAGCGGCAGAGGTTCTTGTAAATCTCAACCATTGCTCTGCGGAACTCAATCCCATCTCCTTTGACAGCAAGCTCTGACCTTGAATCTGCTACCCAATCGGGGAACATGTTTTCAATAGTTCGCCCTTGCCATGCAAGAAAGAAATCAGCGAGCTCGTGGTAGTTTATCGCGTCTGCATAGGGAGGGTCGGTAAGCCATATATCGCAATTTGTATTTATATCTCGTGCATCAGCAGACGTGATTACAATTCTGTTCTTGGCCGCTAGCGATGGTGCCTGCTCAAACTCCCATGGCTTAGGCCACATAGTCAATGGCCTGCACGAGTAATTGAATAAGGTATTGAGTGCTTGGTTCAAAAATGTTTGCTCACCATTTTCATTAGCAGGGCTGACATGCCAAACGCATAGCTTGGAATCCATATTTGCCAAGCGCCCTAGGTTGAGAAGGGATCCAGCTTTTAATTCAAGACTTGTGGACCGCTTTAGCAATGCCTCTGCATAAGCTCCATGAGTCAAAAGTTGTCGGGGGTTGAACAGGTGATGCCAGTAAGTCCAGCCTCGTTCTCTGATTGGCTGATCGGTGTTGTAACCCCTGATTATTGGCATGAGAGGGATGCGTCCTTGGGATTGCCACCTCTCTATATTCGTCCGCAATATGTCTAGAGCTCTTTCTTCGCGCTCTAAATCGGCCGCAGTTGGAGCTGCATAGCGACGCATGCCGTTACTGTCAGCCCATCGTATGCAATAAAGTCTTTCTTGGAAGACGTCATCTTGGCGTGGAACAAAGTCATCTTTATTCCAAAGTCTTAGGCCGTCAGGTCCCCTGAGAGATTCGATAGACCAGGACCTGCTTGAGTCGAAAGGATCTACAACTCTTCCATTTGCAATCGTCGCATCCTTGCCAGCCTTGTAAGCCCTGACCTCTTCTTTAGTGACTTTAGAAATCCGCGGAAGTAGTCTATCACTTCCTTGTTCTTTTTCCCAGGTGCAAACTGCTTGCGACTTTTCGCCTACAAGCCAGCTTGGGGACAAGGGAATATAGTAGTCACAGCCAGAAGGCTTCACTTCAAAGCAGTAAAGATAAGCATCTGCTCTTTCGCTCGAGTCGTTCGTTTCTATTCCCCATTCGAGGATTAGTCGATTCGCTTCTTCTGTTGCTTCGGCGTGGACTCTCAGCACTTCTTGCTGAGTAGAATCGCCTCCGCCAAGAATATGCAGGCTTGACCAGGTTAGAAGACTCGCAACAGGGTTTAAATCTGATCCAAATGCATCACAACCAATACGAGCGGCTTCAAATGGAATTGATCCACCACCGCAGAAAGCGTCACCGACTGTCGGTGTGTGGCCATAAATGCGGACTCCTAGCTGATTAACGAGCTCGGCGAGACTGGATGCTGATGTTCCCAGATGTTTATTGATTTCCTCCCATGATTGCGGAGTTGGGCCGGCAACTTGCTCAGGCCGTTCACATTCTTTAATTCGTTCAGAATAAGGCAATGAATCAAATGTATCTCTGTCAGGAATCGATCGCTTTCTGCTTGAATCAAGGCTATTTCGCTGCTGAATGGTTAGCCCTTCCCAGATTTCAGCCAGGACGAACTCTTTTTCTTCCTCCCCTATTCCTTTGAGGAATCCGCGGGAACCAAAGTATTTTTCTTGAATATGTGGCTGGGCGGCATCTCTCCAGGCTTTAACTGGAATGTCGCCTTTCTGTCGCATCCATGCACCATCATCATCCATCGTGAGCATTTTGAGAAAGATTTCACGGTCTTTCTTGGGGTTGTTAGATGCTGGCATCAACATCCCGAGGATGCAGGCTCGTACAAGGATTAGGGGGTTTCGCCCCCACCATTTGCCAAGGCGAGTGAGTGTTTGACCTGTATTAGCTTTTCTCTCTCTGTATGACTCTGCTGAAAGCCGCGCGATCGGGAACTGAGTTTCAATGAAGGCTTTCTGCATCTCAAATCTCAAGCGTTAGTTGGGAGTGGCCAAGTAGTTCACGGCGGGCTTTGGGTGACATCCCTTCTCCCTTCACGAAGGGGTTATCGGCGATGGCGGCGCGGAGGGCCTTGCGCCATCCCACCCCCTTCTTCATCGCCTGGCCGGTGGTGGCCACCGTCATCGTGTAGAGCCACCAGCGCTCTTCCGGTGCCAGGGCTTCCCAGTTGCGCAGGGCATTGGGAATGTCATCGATCGAGGCTTCCTCCACCGCCCAGCACAGCACACACAACTCCTTGCCCAGGGATGGGTGCACCGGGATTGGCTTGGTGGGGCTCTTGGTGAGCTTGGCCGTAGCCAGGCCGTTGGCCCGCAGCCGCCGGTTGGCTTCCTCCCAGAAAGCAGGCGCTAGGGCGGCCCAGCGCCCTCGGTCCAACGACACCCGCAGCGCAGGATCGGAAGGTGGCGGAGCCGGTAGGGAGGTGACCTCTACTCCGCTGAAACGATCGCCACGGTATTCGCTGATCGAGATCAGGTCGCCCTTGGCGCTGCCCTTGGGGATGTGGATCAGAAAGCCGTGGCGACTCTCCTCTGGTACAAAGCCCAGGCCAATGCTCTTGCGTGAAGCTACGGGGGTTCTGGCCATGGCTCAGTCCTGGCTCACGTGGCTGAGGTTGAACGGCTCCTTGGTTGCGTTTAGCCAGTCGATCAGGGCTTGACCGGTGGAGAAGCCCAAATTGCCGATCTCCATCCGCAGCGTCCCGTCCTGCACGATGTCCTGGAGCTTGCCAGCCACCGTCTTGAGCTCGGCGCCGCCGTATCCGTTGGCTAGCGAGCCGGAGTAGTCCACGATCTGCTCGCCATTGCTGCTCTTGGCAGAAAGTTCCACGTCGTAGGCCAGCACGCCTGGGTTCTGCTCCAGCCGGGTGATCAGATCCCACACCGCCCCAGAGTCATCGAGCTTGCTCACCTTCTGCCAGCGCGCCGGGCGGGTGGCATCAATGGTGCGCACCTCCTCCCCGCGCTTGGGGATGTCCTGCACGACTGCTTGGGATGTCAGCGAGTAAGTCGGGGCCTGGGCCACGGCGCAGACCTTTCGGCAGTTGTCCGGCACGCGGATCGACCCGTCGTACACCGCCGCATTACTGCCGATCGGCGAGGAGCCATCCGTTGTGTAGTGGATGCTCACCCCATTGGCCCGGGGGAAGGCCAACAGTTCCACCTCGTAATGATTCCCCCGGTCATGGAGCTGCTTCTTGAGCCGCAGCGTCGCGGTCCAGGTCTTCACCTCGCTTTGGCGCTCAGGGTTCTCGCTGTCTAATGCCAGGAACTTGTATTGCAGGCCCTTGGCCTCAAACTTGGCCGTTGAAGGCACTGGCGATGAGGCGGTAGTGGGCTCGCTCTCGCCGCTTTCGAACACAATGCTGTCGCAGTGCAGCGGGATCAGCTGCAGATAGGTGCGGCCATCGCCGTCTTCATCCCGGGCGCCTTCTCGAATCTCAATGCTGGGGGTCGGCGGAGGAAAGGGCCCCCTGCGCACGTAGTTGCCCTCAAGCCGCCAGCGATCGCGCTGGATCGCGTCGGCCTTCAGGTCATCGAGTGCCGACGGCTTATGCAGCGGCCAGTCGGTGCGGGTCGCAGCTGCCCGCATTACATCACTCCACAGAGCTACTGCACTTTCAGCTGAGCCAAAGAGACGAGCTTCCGCAAAGGCGCGGAATTTATCATCTGATATTTCGGCCGTAAATTTATTGGCAACTCTCAGGGTCTCTTTGATCGTGGCCTCGCCATTGGTGTTTCCTGCGAAATCCAGAATCACAGAATTAGGACGCAGGGAGCTTTCCCTGGATGGATAGACCAGTTGATCAAAAGTCTCCTTTAATGCAGAAGAAAATTGCAAACCAATCCGGGCTTGCAGTGAATCATGTGCGCGCCATTGCGGGTCATCTGCAGGTGTGTTCTCGCTTTTGAGGTCAGCCTCGATGCTCTCTAGGGCGCGCGCTTGTCGAGCGGCCTCGAGAATGCGCATATAGGTGTCCTTCGAGCCGCTCAGGAACAGCACCCGGTTCTTGAATGGCTGCTGCTGCCACCAGTCCTGCCAGTCCTGCGACACAGGCAGCCCATTGGCCTGACCCCCCGGGCGGGTGATCACCAGGGTGGTTTTCTCCTGATCCAGCTGCACCTCATCGGGCGGGGGCAGCACCTTCACCACCTGGAAGCAGTCGCGCAGGCTGGGCTCGAAGTAGTCCTGTAAGTGCTCCCGCAGCATCCGCTCTACGGTTTCGTTGTGGAGCGATTGAGCGGTGGAGCGCAGCTTGGCCGCCAGGTTCTGCTGATTCTTGAAGAACAGCCGTCCATCCGGCGAGTTGTGCAGGTACCAGGCCCTGGTCGCCAGCTTGTCAAGAACGTTGGCTTTAAAGCCGGACAGATCACGACCGGGACGCTGCAGGCAGTCGTAGAGCTGGTACTCCCTCAGGCCATGAACCGCTCCAGGAGTGGTGGAGAGCGAAGCCACCAGGATCAGCCGGGCCGCGTCGGAGGCGTCGCTATTGCCATTGGCCTCATCAATCACCTCCACCTCAGCATCACCGCCATGGGCGATGTCATGGGCGATGGCCTCACTCAGGCTGGGGTTGATCGTGCGCACCTCGGAGGCGATCTCGTCCTGGTTGAGGTCGAGGTCGTAAGGGTGGATCAGGTCCAACCTTGCAGCCTTCTCCGACTTCCACAGGTCTGAGACCACCATCTGCATCAGGCGGATCACGCCCCGGGTCTGCTGGAAGCCCTCGTTCTCCTTGAACTTGCCCACCAACTCCCGCAGGTCGGGATGGAACGGGTAGGAGTCCTGAATGCGGGTGTAGAGCGATTCGGGAGTTGTGCTCGTCAGTCCCATGTTCTGGGCTTCTCGCAACGCTTCCCGATAGGCACTGGCCACCCCGTCAATTACCGACGGTGGCGCCACCTCAGCAAACAGGCGTTTGCGCAGGATGTGATATAGCTCATCGCCGTTGGGATTCACCGGTGTGATCGGCACGGCGATCCGCCTTGCTTCTCCGGTCAGTTGCTGAATGGCCTTCTCAACGGCCTGGTTGATGTTGTCCTGCCCCCCGGCATAGTTCGTCCCGCCCAGATCCGAGAGCACCAGGCAGACGTTGGCCATCTCCGTGACCGCCACGAACAGATTGGCCAGCGCGGCGGTGGTGACGGTGGCCAGGTTGCCGTTGCCCACAGGCACCGCCACCGCGTATTCCAGATACGGCGGTAGCTCGTCCATAAAAATCACCAGTGGCTGCTCGCCCAGTAGCTCCTTCCAAGCCGTCGGGCCGGGGGCACTCAGCAGAGGCGACACGTATTTGGTGAACTGCTCAGCCTTGCCTAACTGTTCAGCAATCGAGCCCCAAATGCCACCTGGCGCATCGGTATTGCGGCCGTTGAACCCCACCACCTGGCAAGCCCCCAGCTGGGGCGCCGAGTTGCCACCTTCAATCTGGGCCAACACCTCCTGGCGCAGGTTGGGGTCCCTGGCCAGCAAACCCAGGGCAATCATGCTGTGGGTCTTACCCCCTCCCATCGCCTGGGATAGCTGAAACAACGAGGAGCCGGCACCCAAGCCACTCAGGTGGCGGAACGCCCGGTCCACCAGGGTGAGCATCCCCCCGGTGAAGTAGTTCTCCTCAAAAAACGATCGCCCTTCAACCTCGCCCTTGAGGAAGGTGTCGAGGCTGAGCACCGTTGCGCGGCGATCTGCTGCGAAGGCCGAGGGGCGAGGGGTGCAGAGCTCTTGGAGGGCCATTCAATTCACCCAAACGACGCCGTTGGAATCAAGTCTGTTGGGTCTCGATATCGTTGCTAAAACTCTTTTGAGGCGATCGATCAACATTTCCAAATGAGTCAGGGCAGAAAGCAGCGACGATGCCAAGTATTTCTTGCCCTGTTTTTTCTTTTCCAGGAATGTCAATGGATTTGGTGGATTGGTCTGTAGATCGCTCCCCAATGATCTGCATTTACTTGTGTGCAACAAGGCAATGCTCCGTTTCGCGCTCAAGGATCCGGAAAGGTCAACTCGTCGAAGTATGCCTCTATTCAAGCCGTTTTGGGGGCTATAGCTGGGTTCTGACGAGAGAGCTCGTGGGATTGCTGGTAGCCGAGGCGCTTGAAGCCGCCCCGTTCATGCGGCCGCCCCTTCCAAGCTCCCCCAGGCACGACTCGTAGCCCTTGGTTGGGGTTAGCGCAGGATTCCGCAGTCTGCGCGGCCGCACAAGGGCTGACACGAGCTGGCCCCCCACCGGCTCTGAGACGCCCGGGGCATTGGTTGGGCAGTGAGTCCCTGGCCAGCCCTTGCTGCTGGCCACGCTGGGACTTGCGGTCCTGCGCTATGCAGCCGTGGCTTCTTCGACTAAACCCCGCCGCAAGGCTCGTCCTGCTGCTACCACTACCCCCGCAGACCGGCTCGTTGAGTCCCTGATCACCCTCATGGAGGCCGGCAACGCCCCCTGGCGGCGTGAGTGGGACGCCTCTACGGGAGGGCACCACGTCAACCTGCTCACCGGGCACCGCTACCGGGGCTCCAACCCCGTGTTGCTCACTCTCGGGATGCACTTGCGGGGTTCCGTGCTGCCGTACTGGTGCGGGTACTCAGAAGCCAAGGCTGCTGGGTTGGTTCCCCGTAAGGGCTCGCAAGCGGTCCGGATCCTCAGGCCTCACGTGCACTCGGGGCCGGAAACCCCGGACTCTGCCTTGGTGGACCAACCGGAGGCTGCAGGGTCGACCTGGGTCTCGTACAGGCCAGTGGCGGTGTTCAATGCGTCGGACTTGGTGGGGGCTGAGCTCTCAACACTGATCGAACGCCGGCGAGTTGAAGCCGTGGGTCAGGCGCGACCCGAACCAGAACGACTGGCTAAGGCCGAAGCCGTGCTCGGGGCCTGGCCCGTGGGAGTGCTTCGAGGGGGTGATCGAGCTTGTTACCTCCCCTCTACGGACCAGATCCGTTTGCCCGAACTGGCAGCGTTCCACTCCTCAGGCGCCTACTACGCGACCTGGGCCCATGAAGTCGTCCACTCCACCGGTCACTCCTCCCGGCTGGCTCGGGACCTAAGCGGGCCGTACGGCTCGGATGCCTATGCCCGGGAGGAGCTGGTGGCTGAACTCGGGGCAGTGCTACTGGGTGACCTGCTGGAGGTGGGGAGCGCCGTTGAGAACCATGCCGCTTACCTCCAGCACTGGGTGCGTCTGCTGCGGGAGTCGCCGGCGGTGTTGTTCCAGGTGCTGGGGGAGGCCAGGCGGGCTGTGGAGTTGGTAGAAAATGAGCCTGTAAAGGACTACTAGCCGCTCAATGCAAGGAAAGAGTTACGGACTGATCAAACCTTGGCTCATTCCGTAGTGATTGAGACTGGACTGCACTCATGGTCCAGTCTGTTTAAGCCCCAAGAGAAACGACCCTTTATGGGCCAATACATCTGAACAGGAAGGCGTGACACACGTTTATTAAAGTTTATCTCGAAGAATTGCCAGCAGGCAACCGATTATACTCATCAGTTACACTTGTCTGCCCAAATCGAAACCTCACATGGGAGAAGCAAAGCGACGAAAACAGCAAGATCCCAACTATGGGAAATCTGCCAAGTCGAAGAACGCCAAGCCAGAAGAAGTGGAGGGCCTTACAGAGGATGACTACCAATTCCTAGTAAATGAGTATTTAGAGAATGGCCCTTTAGAACTAGCAGCAAGCATCATGGGCTGGATGGTCAAGCACGATCCTCCGCATTTGGCCTATCAAACCGTAGACGGCAAAGTTCTTCCCAATCTAGATAGACTAAATAAAATCGAAGAGACTGTCTACATTTTAGCATCAAAGCATTCAAAAGTGTTTTCCTCAAAAGACTTAAAGCGGGGAGAATTCAAACTTCGAACACCACTTGATCCAGACTACTTCGCAAGTCACGCTCCAGTTCGCGACAATCCCGAACTTGCCCTTGAAGGGATGCTCCTAGTCAATACCGGCTTTTTTGATAAGGCCATTACAGACCTTATAAATACTGACGGCGATTCGATTGGAACACTTAGAAACCATGTTGTTGTAATATACATGGGCACAAACGAAGAGTATGAGATTATCGATGCTGCTTGCTCTTTAGCAAGTCTCAAGCCTTTCCAAATTGTTAAGTATGCTGGAGAGCAAAGGAACTCTCTGGACTCTAAACTAGAAAGAATTTTTTCGCCTTTGACTACAAAAATTGATAATTTTCGTGTACAGAAGAAAGGAGCGGACAAAGTACCCGTGCTTGACAGTAATTTTCTATATTGAGCACAAAGTAACTCAAAATTACTGTGAATTTAGAATGCATTTTACCGCGCAGGGTGGCGCCGAATTGTTTGTACCAGGCTTCAAGAATCACAGGCAAGACGGAGACGAGACCTTACCACTAAATACCTTTGGGAAGCCTCGCTTTATTCCCGCCATAAGAGGATATGCGTCGATCGATGAATAGACAGATAAATCGCCAGCCCAATTCTCTACCGCCAACAAAATTAGAACAATTATCCTCCTAATTATTAAACTTATGCTGTAGACAATGAGCACATTTGTACGTCTCATATGCACAACTGAGGAGGCCTAGGTTCTGTCGCCCCGGCATTCGCGCCCCTATTTTCCATCGGCACCCCACCAGCCCGGTTGCACCGGGGGTGGGGGCCAGTCCCGGCAAGGGCTGCGCAAGTGCTTACAGCACCCTTGCCTGAGTCCTAGCGGCCGGTGGGTTGAGGCGCTGCCTTTGCCGGTCCGACATGGAACCGTTTCACACTGCTACCCCGCAACTCGCAGCTGCGATTGAAGCCTGGGAACTGGCTTGCGCCGCTGGATGGACTGAACCTTCCCCCGTCGTGTTGGAGCTTCCGCTTCCCCCTGTTGACGACGAGCCTTCCCTCATCGGTTCCGGCTGGGATTCCTGGTCCGGGAATCACTGGCTGGAAGATCCTCAGATCGACGAGCTCGCTTATTACGGCTGGGCTGAATAGCTCGTCCCGGTGCCTGGTCTCCTACCAGGCACCCCCAGCTGGTGGCTTCGTCAAAACGCTACGGCCGGCCCGTGGGTCGGCGAACCACCTCCTTGCATACCAGACGGCACGGTTGTTCCGTTTTCAGTCTGGTGTGCCGTCTGGTCCGGTGCGGTGGTCTTCTCCTCCCCACTGATGGCCGGCCTCCGCTGCTTCTTTCAAACAACCCGCCACCAGCTGCGGGTACTCCGCTGGCGCGTCGATTACTGGCTGATGGTCCGTGAATACGAATCCAGCCTCAGGCGTAAAGGCTGAGCTGCCTCCCCCCCCC
>Ga0194061_1000019_pt1 | contig 86231 bp, 79 predicted proteins | sample SepL2221m_MetaG_FD_163423 | JGI IMG/M metagenome (GOLD analysis project Ga0194061, IMG submission 163423) | Anoxic zone freshwater microbial communities from boreal shield lake in IISD Experimental Lakes Area, Ontario, Canada - Sep2016-L224-21m | ecosystem: Environmental > Aquatic > Freshwater >... | reverse complement strand
TTGTCCTCGAATGCCTTAATCGGGGAGCGGGAATCCACCTTGACCTAAAGCGTGGATTCATTGAGTCAAAATGGATTCCCGCTTTCGCGGGAATGACGATTTATGGACTTAATCAGAGCTTCCCTAAGCATTTCGGGGGGCGTGCGGCGCGCACAAGCCTTGCATGCGCGGCGGAATTGGCATTTGGCCGGAGTTTTCCCCTGGATTGGTGTACCGTTGGAGACTTATTCCCCTTCCCGTTGTAATGGATTGCGCGTTGTTCCACTTTTTATAGAGGGCTTGATCATGAAACTGAATCGATGGCTGGTAATGCTGTTCGCCGCGGCAAGTTCCCTGGCGCAGGCGGTCTCCCCGGAGCCGGCGCCGCTGCCGCAAAAAGAAACCCTGACCGTCGGCTTTGTCAAAGTCGGCCACGTCTCACCCATTGTCGGCATCGAGGAGGCCCTCAAAAAGATGAACATTGAGGTCAAGCGCGCCGAATTCGTGCGCTACGCCGATGCCCGCACCGCACTGCTTTCGGGTTCGGTCGACGTTTCGATCATCGGCCCCGGGGATCTTGCCATCGCCGCATCACAGGGCAGCAACGCCCTGATCGGCCTGACCGGTGTCGCCGGATCACCGAAATACCTGGTGGTGCGCAAAGGCGTGACCATCAACGAGTGGAAGGACATTGCCGGCAAGAAAATCGGCATCGCCCCCGGTTCGGCCGTATGGTTCCAGTGGGCCATGACCCTGGTCGAGAACAATATCCCCTACACCAGCTTTAACGCGGTAAACGTGCAGGGCGGCGGCACCGCCTTCGTGCAGGCGCTCAAGCGCGGCGACGTCGATGCCATCGTGCTGTGGGAGCCGTTCGAATCGCAACTGGTGGCCGATGACTCGGCTTACTTCGCCAAAAAGCTCGACTACAGCCAGTCCAAGTCGGTGGGCGCCGAGCTGGGCATGCTCGCCACCACGCGCACCGCGCTTACCACCAAGCGCGAAGCGGTGAAGCGTTTCCTCTGGGCTTACCTCAAGGCCGAGGAAGACATGATCAAGAATCCCGCGCTGTTCGCCGACGCCTACTCGCGCTACACCGGGCTGCCGCTCGATGTCACCAAGGAGTCATCCAAGATCATCAAGCTTGGCGGCGTCATCAACACCGAGCAGGTCAAACTGCAGGCGGCGGCCGCTTTCAAGCAGGGCATCATCCAGAAGGACGTCACCAATGAAGCAGGCGCCCTTTACGACGATTCACTGGCGCGTGAAATCAAGCGCTGAGTTGTTCCGCCAGAATCAATGAAAGGCGTTTCCATCGCCGGTGCCAACGCCGGACGTTTGGGCATGGGGCTGCTGATTCCGGTGCTGGCGCTGGTGGCCTGGCAGGTGATCGGCAGCGCCCCGGACCTCGCCAGCATCGTGCCCACGCCGCTGGCGGTGCTGCGCGGCTGGGACCAGTGGCTGTTCGCCAAGCCGGGCATGGGCCTCAACCCCTACCTGGGTACCTGGTTGTCCAACGTGGAGTACTCGGCTTATCGCGTGCTGCAGGGCTTTACCCTTGCCGCGCTGGTGGGGGTGCCGCTCGGCCTGCTGATCGGCTGGAGCCGGCTGATGGCGCACTTGTTCGACCCCATGATCCAGGGCCTGCGACCGATACCCATCACCGCATGGCTGCCGTTCTCGATCGCGATATTCGGCATTCGCGACATGGGTTCGATTTTCCTGATTTTCCTCGGCGGTTTTTACGCCATCGTCGTCAACACCACACAGGGCGCGCGCGACGTCGAGCGCAACCTGATGCGCGCCGCGCTGATGATGGGTGCGACACCCGCGCAGTTGCTGCGCCGCGTGGTGCTGCCGGCAGCCATGCCCTCGATCTTCACCGGGCTGCGCATCGGCCTTGGCATCGCCTGGACCGCGGTGATCGTCTCCGAGATGGTCGCGGTCAAGTCCGGCCTGGGCTACGTGCTGTGGGACGCCTATTACGTCGGCCGCATGGACATCGTCATCGCCGACATGGCCTCCATCGGCATCATGGGTTACCTCAGCGACCGGCTGATCGTGTTTGTCGAGCACCGCACCCTGGTGTGGCGCCAGATGCAAAGCCACTAAAAGAATTAGCCAAACGACAAAAGGGGCGACGCCCCCTTTATACCCCCCACTTCAGATGATGTTGAGAGAAAATATTCGGTGCAATAATCGCGCTTGCCTGTCCTTGCCGGCGCCACTTAACAGTCCATCGTTCTTGAACCCCCATGTCTGAAATTCGCATCAGCGGCCTGGACAAGGCCTATCCGGGCAAGTCCCCTGCGCAAGACGTGCAGGCATTGCAAGGCATAGACTTGCACATCAACACTGGCGAGTTCGTCGCCCTGCTCGGCCCCTCAGGTTGCGGCAAGTCCACGCTGCTCAATCTTGTCGCCGGTTTCGAGCAGCCCAGCGGCGGCACGCTGCTGGTGGACGGCCTGACGGTGACCAAACCCGGCCCGCAGCGCGGCGTGGTGTTCCAGGAAGCGGCGCTGCTGCCCTGGCTCGACGTCTGGGAGAACGTGGTGTTCGGCCCCAAGGTGCAGGGGCTGCCGGCAGCCGAGTACGAACCGCGCGCCGAGGAGATGCTGCGCATCGTCGGCCTCACCGACTTCAAGCACCACCTGCCGGTGCAATTATCGGGCGGCATGCGCCAGCGCGTCGGCATCGCGCGCGTGCTGACCCTCGGTTCACGCGTACTGTTGATGGACGAGCCCTTTGGCGCGCTCGATGCGCAGACGCGCCTGACCATGCAGGAATTGCTGCTCACGGTCTGGCAAAAACTCAAGCCGACCATTGTCTTTGTCACCCACGACATCGACGAGGCCTTGTTCCTGTCGGACAAGATTTACGTCATGTCGGCGCGCCCCGGTCGCATCCAGAGCGAGGTGCCGGTGCCCATTGCGCGGCCGCGCGCCATCGAGGTCACCACCTCCGACGGCTTTAACGCGATGAAGCGCGAAATCCTGCGCCTCATCCGCCACTAGTGAACTTTCCCGAATTCATGACAAACGTTCGTCATCCCCGCGAAAGCGGGGATGACGGTAACTGATGGAGTAATTGTCATGAAATATGAAACGGCTAAATAGTCGCCTTTTTTATTAGAGAGAGCCCGATCATGGCCAATCCCCGCGTTCCCTATTGCTTTTCCGATGAAGGCCCGGCGCTGTCCGCGCCCGCGGACCAGCGCATCATGGTCCACCTGGTGGTCAACGTGGAGCACTGGCAGTTTGACGCCGCCATGCCGCGCACCATCATCACCCCGCCGCACGGCAAGGAAACCGTGCCCGACGTGCCCAATTTCAGCTGGGCCGACTACGGCATGCGCGCCGGGTTGCCGCGTATCCTGCGCGCCATCACCGAACGCGGCCTGCCCGCCTCCACCAGCTTTAACGCCGGCGTGATCAACGCCTACCCGCGCGCCGCCGAGGCCATGCTCGAGGCGAACTGGGAATTCATCGGCCACGGCGTGCACCAGAAGGCGCTCAACCACGCCGGCGCCGAGCCCGAAGTCATCGCCACCACCCTCGACATGATCGAGAAGTTCACCGGCACGCGCCCGCGCGGCTGGCTCGGACCGGGCCTGCGCGAGAGCCACGACACGCCGGACCTGCTGGCCGCGGCGGGCATCGATTACGTCTGCGACTGGTGCATAGACGACGTACCCAACTGGATGAGCACCAAGACCGGGAAACTGGTCGCCCTGCCCTACAACCTCGAGGTCAACGACTCCATCATCTACGCCGTCGAGCGCCACGCCACCGGTGAGATGCTGCGCCGCCTGGAGAACACCCTCGCCCTGTTCGTGCGCGAATCGGCGCAACGTCCGCGCGTCCTCGCCATAGGACTGCACCCGCACCTGATAGGCGTACCGCACCGCTTCGGCAGCCTGGAGAAAATGCTCGACCTGTTGATGAAGACCCCGGGCGTGTGCTTCATGCAGGGCGGCCAGATCTGCGACTGGTTCACCGCACAAGTGCCGTTCACGAAGTAAGCGAAACATCTACACTTCATGTCATTCCGAGCGCAGCGAGGAATCTGCTTTTCAGTTCAAAACCAAAAGCAGATTCCTCAGCCTTCGGCTTCGGAATGACAGTTTTCGAGCAGCCGTAAAGGAAAAATAATGGATCTGAAATTGAAGGGCAAGCGCGTCGTGGTCACCGGCGCATCCAAGGGCATCGGCCTTGCCATTTCGCGCACCTTTGCGCGCGAAGGTGCGGCGGTATATATGGCGGCGCGCAATGCCGAACGGCTGGAAGCGGCGGCGGCCACGATCAAAAGTGAAACCGGCGTGCAGGTGGCGACGCTGGCCTTGGACGCCTCCGCCAGCGATGCCGGCGCGCGCCTGCTCAAGTTCGCAGGCGACATCGACGTTCTTGTCAACAACGCCGGCGCCATACCCGGAGGCGACCTGACAAAAATAGACGAGGCGCGCTGGCGCGAAGCCTGGGAACTCAAGCTGTTCGGTTACATCAACATCACCAGGCAGGTGCTGCCGGCGATGACAGCGCGCAAGCAGGGTGTCATTGCCAATATCATCGGCATGGCCGGCGTGGCCCCGCGATTTGAATATATCTGCGGCGCGACCGCCAACGCAGGCCTGATCGCCTTCACCAACGCCACCGGCGCCGCAAGCACTCGCGACGGCGTGCGCGTATTCGGCATCAACCCGCCGCCCACGCGCAGCGACCGCATGATGACCATGATGCAGCAGACCGCCGAACAAAAATTCGGCGATGCTTCCCGCTGGATGGAGCTGACCACCGGCCTGCCCTTTGGCCGCATGGCCGAGCCCGAGGAAATTTCCGAGCTGACGGCCTTTTGCTGCTCGCCGCTGGCTGGCTACCTGTCTGGCACGGTGATCAACGTCGACGGCGGCAACATGTACGCCGCCGCAAAATAACAAAGCCATATAGGACGAAGCATCATGAAACGCATCATGGACGACAAATACCTGGACATACGCGAAGGGGTGCGCGCGCAGGTGCTGCAATTCGATTCGCAGTACTGGCAAAAAATCGACGAGGCGCGGGCTTTTCCCGAGGCCTTTGTCAACGCCCTCACTGAAGGGGGCTGGCTGTCGGCGCTGATTCCCGAGGAATACGGCGGCGCCAATCTAAGCCTGACCGAGGCGAGCGTGATCATGGAAGAGATCAACCGCGCCGGCGGCAACTCCGGCGCCTGCCACGGCCAGATGTACGTGATGGGCTGCGTCGTGCGCCACGGCTCCAAGGCGCAAAAGGAAATGATCCTGCCGAAGATCGTCACCGGCGAGCTGCGCATGCAGGCGATGGCCGTGACCGAGCCCACCACCGGCACCGACACCACCAAGCTGAAGACTACGGCGGTGCGTAAGGGTGACAAGTACATCGTTAACGGCCAGAAAGTCTGGACTTCGCGCGTGCAGCATTCCGATTACATGCTGCTCCTGGCACGCACCACGCCGCTGGCCGAGGTGAAGAAAAAAACCGAAGGCCTGTCGGTGTTTCTCGTCGACCTGCGCGAAGCCACGCTTCCTGGCAGGGGCATCACGGTGCGGCCGATACGCAACATGGTCAACCATGAGACCAACGAGCTGTTTATCGACAACCTCGAGATACCGGTGGAGAACCGCATCGGCGAGGAAGGCCTCGGACTCAAGTACATACTTGACGGCCTCAACGCCGAGCGCATCCTCATCGCCGCCGAGTGCGTCGGCGACGGTTACTGGTTTGTTGAAAAAGCCACGGCCTACGCCAAGGACCGCATCGTCTTCGACCGCCCCATCGGCAAGAACCAGGGCGTGCAGTTTCCCATCGCCCGCGCCTATTGCAACGTCGAGGCGGCGAGCCTGATGCGTTACCGCGCCACCGAGGTGTTCGACGGCGGCGGCAATTGCGGCGCCGAGGCCAACATGGCCAAGATGCTCGCCGCCGACGCCTCCTGGGAGGCGGCCAACGCCTGCCTGCAAACCCACGGCGGTTTCGGCTTTGCCGCTGAGTACGACATCGAGCGCAAGTTCCGCGAAACGCGGCTCTACCAGGTGGCGCCGATCTCCACCAACATGATCCTCTCTTACGTCGGCGAGCACGTGCTGGGCATGCCGCGCTCGTATTGATAAGCCTGATAGAAACTTTACTGTCATTGCGAGGAGCGCAGCGACGAAGCAATCTCGTCGCATTGCCGCCCCATTCGTGATGACCATAAGATTGCTTCGCTACGCTCGCAATGACCATGACCTTCTCTCACGGCTTCTCATATGACTGACCTCTCAAACTGGATAGGCCGCGAACTGGTCACTAGCGAAACCCTCGACGCTATGCAACTGACCAAGATGGCGGCGACTATGGACCGCCCGATCAGCTTCAACAACGGTGAAAAACTGCCCGCGGGCTGGCACTGGCTGTTTTTCAACCAGCTTGAAGCACAGGCCAAGCTTGGCCCCGACGGCCACCCCAAGCGCGGCAACTTCCTGCCGCCGGTGGAACTGCCGCGGCGCATGTGGGCCGGCAGCCGCCTGCACTGGCACGCACCTTTCCTCGCCGGGCACAAAGTCACGCGCACCGCGCGCGTGCTCGATGTCACCGAAAAAACCGGCAGGTCCGGGGCGATGATCTTCGTCAAGGTCGGCTACACCTACCGCGATGAAAAGGCGCTTTTGCTCGAAGAGGAGCACGACATCGTCTATCGCGACGACCCTCCACGCGATGCGAATGCGGCAGCCGTAGTGGCCAAGGCCCCGGACAAGCTGGTGTTCGAGCGCGAAGGCGCGCGCCTGCGCAAGGTCACACCCGACCCGGTACTGCTGTTCCGTTATTCGGCGGTTACTTTTAACGGCCACCGCATCCACTACGACGCCGACTACGTGCGCAATGTCGAAGGCTATCCGGGGCTGATCGTGCACGGCCCGCTGATCGCCACCTTTGCCCTGGATTTCATCGAGTTCGACCTTGCGCCGGGTCGCAGCATAGAAAAATTTTCCTTTCGCATGAAAAAACCGACCTTCGATTACGCGCCCTTTCACCTGCACGCCGACGCGTCCGCCGACGGCAAGGGTTATGCCGCGTGGACCAGCGACAACAACGGCCAGGTCGCGCTCGACGGCGAAATCGTGCTCGCATGAGCGCCCCGCTCCCGGTCAGCTACCAGTTCGTTCCGGCGACACGCATGGACCGGGTGGCCAAGGCCTGGCAGGCCGGTGCCGACGCAGTGATCGTCGACCTTGAAGACGCCGTCGCCGCGGCTGACAAGCCGGTGGCTCGGGCGGCGCTTGCGGAATTTTTAAAGCAGGCGGAACAAGCGGTGTGGGTACGCTGCAACGCCGTCGGCACGCCATGGCATGCCGACGACCTTGCCGCATTGCGCAGCGGTGGCAAGGGTTTGGCCGGCATCGTGCTGCCCAAGACCGAGTCTTCCGCCGACGTGTCGGGCCTTGGCCTCAGCACACCGGTGCTGGCGCTGATCGAATCGGCGCGCGGCATTGCCCAACTGGCCGACATCGCCGGCAACAAGGCTGTGGCCCGCCTCGCCATCGGCACGGTCGACCTTGCGCTTGACCTGGGCTGCGTCGATTCGTGGGAGACACTGTTGCTCGCCCGTTCACAAGTGGTGCTGCACTCGCGCCTCGCCAACCTCGCCGCGCCGGTGGACGGCGTCACCGTCACCATAGGCGTGCCGGCCGATGCCGAACGCGATGCACGGCGCGCGCGCGAACTGGGGTTTGGCGCCAAGCTGTGCATACACCCGTCGCAAATCGCACCCGTGCACCAGGGCTTCGCACCGACCGCAGCGCAAATCGCCTGGGCGGAAAAACTCGTCGCCCTCGCCGGCGACGGCGCCGCCATCAAGATCGACGGCCAGATGATAGACAAGCCGGTGATAGACCGGGCACGCGCGCTGCTGGCGCAGGCGCGGCGCGGCTGAGTCGCAGAAAAATCCCGAACACACCGGTCATTCCCATACGGGCGGGGATGATAAATGGCTGGAAACCCGCGCCTGGCGCGGCTTTTCAGCCTATCGCCCTATTTTTTCTTGGGCGACCTCGCCAGTCCCGCCGGAATTTTTTCCACACCGTCATCCAGGCGCAATTCGAGCGGCCGCTCCGGCCCCTGTCCTTGCGCTGAGCTGCGCGCTGCGGACGCCGGTGACTGCGGTCCGGGGAAGGCGACAAAGTAAAGCGCCACGCCGATGACGCAGGCGAGCGCGACCACCGCTTCGCCCAGCCATTTGCGCCGTGGCCGCGCCGCATGCAAGCGCTGTTGTTCGCTCTCAAGCGCCGTGCGCGACGCCGCGGTTTGGTCGAGTTGAGAGCTCACTGCGCGGCGCTGCGCAACCAGCGCAGCGGCGCGTTTTTCTCCGGCAAGCCTTTGTTGCAGGGCCGCCTCGGCGCGGCGCTCGGCGGCGAGGCGTTTTTCCGCAACGCCGGTCGCGCGTTGCTCGACCCTGGCACGTGCCTCGACCAGGCTTGTCGCCCCCGCCTCCTCGCGCTCCCTGCCCCTGGCCGCATCGGCCGCCTGCTGCTCGGCCGCAAGCCGCGCCTCGCCGGCGCGCTTTAGCGCCGCCTCGGCCCTGGCGCGCTCGGCCGCGGCCACGGCCAGCGCCTGTTCCGCCGTGGCCTGTTGTTGCGCCTTGAGCGTCGCCGCTTCTTCGGCCGCACCACGCTCGCCGGCCAGCCGCGCCGCCGCGGCCTCTTGTTGTTCGCGTTCCACCGCCGCCGCGAGCGCCTTGCCGGCTGCGGCGACGCGCGTTTGCTCCAGCGCAAGCGCGCGCGCCTCGGCGTCGGCGCGTTTGGACGCCACCTGTGCGGCAGCGGTATCCGCCGACGTGCGTTTTTCGGCCTCTTCTGTGAGCACAGCCTCGTTCGCCGCTTTCAACTGCGCCGCTTCAAGCTGCGCCTGTTCGGCTTGTTCGCGCTCAGCTGCCGCCAAGCGCGCCGCCTGCTCCGCCGCACTGCGTGCGGCCGCCTGCACGGCGGCAACGGCGTCGGCCTCACTGCGCGCGTGCAAGGCGGCGGCCGCCCGCCCGTCGGCTTGCGCGCGCTCCGCAGCGGCAGCGGCGGCGTGGGCATCGGCATCGGCAAGAAGGGCGGCCTGCTTTTGCGCCTCCTGCTCGACACGGGCGCGGCTGTCCGCCTGGTCGCGCAACGCGGTCTCATTCTTGATGCGCTCCTCGGCGGCACGCGCCAGCGCGCGCTCGGCTTCGATGCGCCGGTTCGCCGCGTGCTGCCCTTGCTGCTCGGCCTCCTGGCGCCGCATCGCCGCCAGCGCGGCGGCTTTTTCCTGGGTCACGCGCGCCTCGGCCGCCGCAGCCGCGCGCGTCTCCGCTTCGACCCGCTCCCTTGCCAGTATTAGTGCGCGGCTCTCGCTGCCGGCGCGCTGCGCCGCCTGCTCCTGTTGTTCCGCTTCGGCGATGGCACGCGCCTCGGCGGCGAATTTAAGCTGTGCGTCGGCCCGCGCCGACTGTTCCGCCGCCCGCATCAATGCCAGGTCTCCCGCGACGCGCTGCTCGGCTTCATTTTGCGCGGCCGCTTCCGCATCCATTCGCGCCTGTGACTGCGCGGTGGCGGCAGCCTCTGCTTCGATCCGTTCACGGCTGGCCTGTTGCTGCCGCTGTTCGGCTTCAATACGGACGCGTTGCGCCGCCTCGGCGGCGGTTTCGGCCTCAAGGCGAATGGCGGCGATGCGCGCCGCTTCGGCCTCTTCCTGCACGCGGTTTTCCACTGCGGCCGCAGCGAGGCTGTCTGCCGCGACACGCGCATTGGCCGCTTCGAGCGCGCGCGCATCGGCGGCGCCGCGTTCATGCGCCTTTTGCGCCGCCTCTTGTTCGATGGCCATGCGCTGCCGGGTCGCGGCCGCGGCCTGCTCATCTGCTTGGGCGCGCAGCAAAGCCTGGGCGGCGGCGCGGGTTTCCACTTCGAGGTGCTCGCACGCAGTCTGCTGCAGCTCTTGTTCGGCCGCGATGCGCGCGCGCTGCGCCGCTTCGGCCGTAGTATCGGCGTCAAGCCGCTCGGCGGCAATGCGCGCCGCTTCGTTGGCCGTCCCGATGCGCTCCTGCGCGGCGCGTTGCGCCTGCTCGGCCGCGGCACGCTGCTGTTGCGCCGCTTCAAGCGCCGCGGCCTCGGCGGCGGCGCGCGCCCTCGCATTTAACGCCGCCTCTTCCTCCATCGCACGGCGCTGTTCGGCCTGGGCCTGCGCTTGTCGCGCGGCCTCGGCACGCTGCAAGGCTTCAGTAGCGGCGCGCACCTCGGCCTGGCTGCGCTCCTGTGCGACGCGCAACGCCTCGAGATCGGCCTCAGCCCGTGTCTTGGTGCGCCGCGCGGCAAGCGATTCGGCCGCCTCGCGCTCGCGCAGGGCTTCCATGGCATTGCGCTCGGCGGTCGCGCGCTCGAGTGCGGCAAGCCGTGCCAGTTCTTCGGCGGCGCCGCGCCCCTCGGCCAGCCTTGCCGCCTCGAGTTCCTGCGCCCGCGCCTGCTCGGCAACGGCAAGCGCCGTCGATTCGGCCTCGATGCGCGTCTTTGCATCCTCCATCGCGGCGCGCTCCAGCGCCTCGCGCTCCTCGGCCATGCGCAGCGCCGCCGATTCGGAGGCGACGCGCGCCTCGGCTTCGCGCGCCAGCTTGTCCTCGGCGATTTTTTTCTCACGCGCCGCCTCAAGGGCGCGCTGCTCCGACACCAGGCGCTCACGCGCGAGGCGGCGCGCCTGCTCCTCGGCGGCCAGCCGCCCGGCCATCAGTGCGGCGGCCTGGGTTTCGGCCTCGGCGCGCTCGCGCGCATGCCGCTCGGTCTTCGCCTCCTGTTCGCGGCGGCTTTCGGCCACGGCGGCCGACTTGCGCTCGGCCTCCTCGCGTGCACGCGATTCGGCAAGCGCCTGCGCCTCGGCGCGTTCACGCTCGGCCGAAACGCGTGCCGCCTTGGTCTCCGCCTCGACGCGCGAATGGGCGATGCGCCGCAGCTCGGCTTCGGCGGCCTGGCGCTCGCGCGCAAGCTCAAGCGCGCGCTTGTCCTCGGCGGCACGCGCCTGGACCGCGGATTCGGCGCCGCGATCGGTGTCGATACGCGCGCGCAGGTCCGCGACCACCTGCGTCGCCGCGCGCGACTTGGCCGCGCGCGCCACACCCGAAGCGGCGACCTGCGGGGCATCGCCACCCGCGCCACGCCCTGGCGCCATCTCGCCTTCGCGACGGTCCAGTTCGGCTTGCTTGAGTTTGTCGAGGAGTTTGCTCATGCGTTGAAACGTCGGCATCGGCGCCAGGAAATTACCCGTACCCGGTCGGGACAGGGTGTGTTCACGCCCTGTATTCTACTCGTGCCGCCGCTGCGTTCCGGGTGCACCCTAGGGCGCGTAGAGGCCCTTGATCATGGCGCGATGCGCCACCAATGCCGTCACCGCCTGCAGGATCGGGGCAGCGACGCCCGCGGCGCATGCAAAGGCAAGCGGCGCCTGCAGCAGGGTCTCGACCTCCATCGGGCGGCCCAATTCGTAATCCTGCAACAGCGATGGCTTGTGCATCGTTATGGTCGGCGGCATGGGCGTGAGCGCAATGCCGTGTGCCGCGCCGATGGCCACACCCTCGGCTACCAGCGCGTTGATGAGCGCGGCCACCGCGGTATCGGCGAACATTACCTTGCTCGGCTGCCCGGTCAAGGCAGCGACCCCGGCGGTCATGTTCACCAGCAGCTTGGCCCAGACCTCGGTACGGATATCCGACACCGGTGGCGAAGCTATGCCCGAAGCCTCAAGGACGGCGCGCAAGGCATCCAGCCTGGCACTGGCGCGATCATCGGGTTCACCCAGCAACAGGCGGTTTTGCTGCGGCGTGGCGTTGGTGACCACGGCGGGCGCAGTCACCGTGTTGGCCGAGTGAATCACACCGCCGACCACGCGCTCCGGGGCGATGGCTCGCGCCAGCACGCCGCCCGGATCCAGCCGCGACAAGTCCGGCGGGCGCGGCCGCGAAGCTGACAAACCCTGCGCATACCACCAGGGCACGCCGTTTTGCGCGAACACCACGAAAGTATCTGGGCCAAGCAGCGGCGCAACACCCGCGGCAAGAGAAGGCAGGCTGGTGGCCTTGAGTGTGACGAGGATCACGTCCTGTGCGCCAAGTTCCTCCGGCCGCTCGCTCGCACGCACGCGCGCGGCAATGCGCTCGTCCCCGGCGTGGAGCACCACGCCGTTTTCGCGCAAGGCCGCCAGATTGGCGCCGCGCGCCACCACCGACACGTCGTTGCCGGCGGCCGCTAGGCGCGCCGCGAAATGCCCGCCGACCGCGCCGGCGCCAAAAATGCAGATTTTCAGGATTCCTCTCCGTGCAGTCGGTACATAAAAACAACCGCCGCTTGGCCGCGGCGAACTTCAAGGTTAATCTTCGCAGAATAACCGGAGACATACCATGCCCGCATTCACCAAAGTCATCCTCTACACCGACAGCGACGGTCGCGCCAGATTTCGCGAGGAACAAATCGCCCTTGACGAGGGCACGCCACAGTCCATGCTGACTGCGGTGCTACCCGCGAGCGGCTGCCAGTTGCGCCAGAGCCCGGTGGGCTTTCGCAGCCAGTTCCACTGCACGGGCAAACCGCAGTGGCTGTTTGTCTTGGGCGGTGAAATGGAAATCGGCCTGCAGGACGGCAGCACGCGCAGTTTCAAGCCGGGCGAGCATTTTTACTCGGCCGACCTGCTGCCTGATGGCGCCACCTTCGATCCCAAGCTGCACGGCCATTGGAGCCGCCAGGTCGGCGCCCATCCCCTGGTGACCCTGTTCGTCAAGGTCTAGCGCGGGGCGCGCCGCGCCGCGTTACTGGTTGAGCTGGATTCCGGAGGTCTTGATCACGCGCGACCATTTGTCGGCTTCGCTGCGGATGAAGGCGGCGAACGCCTCCGATGAAGTCCCCACGACGTCGGCTCCTTGCTTGCCGACGGTCTCCTTGAATTCGGGCGCATTGAACACCCTGCTGAAGTCGCGTTGCAGCCTGGCGACGACCTCCGGAGGCGTCCCGGCGGGCGCGACGATGCCCGACCAGCCCTCGATCACCACGCCCGGATAGCCGCTCTCGGCAATGGTCGCTACTTCGGGGAACACCGCGCTCCTTGCTCGTCCGCACACGGCAACGAGGCGCAGCTTGCCCGAGCGTATGTGCGGCAGGGCCGCGGGCAGCGTGATGATGGTGAAGTCGGTGTTGCCGGCGATGACATCGAGCAGGGCCGGCGTGTCACCCTTGTTCGGGATATGGCGCATCTTGATACCGGCCTCGCTAGAGAGCAGTTCGGCGCCAAGGTGGCTGAGGTTACCCACGCCCGGCGAACTGTAGTTGAGCCCATCCGGCTTTTGTTTCGCCAGTGCCACCAGGTCGTTCACGGTCTTGACCGGCAGATTGGGATTGGCGACCAGCACAAACGTGATGCCCGTGGTCTGGGTTACCGGCGCAAAGTCCTCCAGCGGCTTGTAGGGCAGGTCCTTGTAGATGAACTGGTTGACCGTCATCGGGCTGGGCGCGGCCATGGCAATGGTGTAGCCGTCGGGGCGCGCCTTGGCCAGCGCGTCCATGCCAATGATGCCGTTGGCGCCGGGGCGGTTGTCAACGATGACCTGCTGCCCCCAGGATTCGCTGAGCTTTTGCGCCACCATGCGCATCAGGATGTCGGCGCTCGAACCGGCGGCCTGGGCGACGATCAGCCGCACCGGCTTGGTCGGGAAGTCCTGTGCCTGGGCGGCGGAAAATATCACGGTGCAAAGCAGTGCGCAAAGCAACATCGACCAATGTGAAAGCCTTTTCATCGTTCTTCTCCCTGGTTCATATGAGGTAATCGCTCGTACCGGTATTGCGCATTTATGTCCCAGTCCCTGTCGTTGCGAGCGCAGCGAAGCAATCTCATCGTCTTTGTGACTAACATCGCAATGCCACAAGATTGCCGCGTCGGCTTCGCCTCCTCGCAATGACGCAATGACGCGGTGATGCGATGATGCGTTGTTACGTATCAAATGCAATTCAGTCCTACGCCGCCGCCTTCCTGCCTTCGGTCTCCCACCAGTGCTGCAACACACCCTTGGTGCCGCCCAGCCTTACGGTGTCGCGCAAGCCCTCCGGAATGGGCGGAAAATCATGCTTGATATCGCGCGTCAGGTTGACGAACCTGCCGGTGGAGAAATCGACGTCGATGTCATCACCGCCTTCGGCCATATCGCTTACGCCGGCGCACTCGGCCATCAGCATCAGGCCGACGCTGATCGCACCGCGATAGGTGAGAAAAGGCATCGATTCGCACAGCATACCGATGCCCATGGCCTGCATGGCGATGTAGCCCTGCACGTGCGCCTTACCCTTGCCGAAGTTGCGTCCGGCAATGATGATGTCGCCGGGCTTGGCGCGGGTGCGGAATTCCGGATCGGACTCTTCGAACAGGTGCGGTATCAGGATCGCCGGGTCGGTAACGCGGTCGATGACGTATTTAAAGTTCATCACCGGACCGTCATGGCCCATATCGTGGCCGAACTTGTGGCATTTGCCCGTGAGGCGCCATTGAAAATCATCTTTGTTGTCGGACATGCTTGTCTCCGTCAAACCTGCAATAAACTTTTAATCAGTAAGCAAGCGAACGCGGGTCGGAAATCTTGCCGGCGACCGCCGACACCGCCACGGTCGCGGGGCTGCCAAGGTAGCACTCGGAATCCTTCGCACCCATGCGGCCGGCGCCGTTGGTGGCCGCCGTCGAAATCGACACCTCGCCCGAGTGCATCAGGCCCAGCACACCGCCGGCGCAGGGGCCGCAACCCGATTGCAGCATGATGGCGCCGGCTTCCTGGAACACCGACATCAGGCCCTCGTCGGCGAGGCGTTTTGCCGTCTGCACCGAGCCCGGCACCACAAACAGGCGCGTCCCGGCTGCGACCTTGCGGCCGCGCAGCACCCGCGCCGCCAGTACCATGTCTTCGTACATGCTCGAACCACAGGAGCCGATATAGGCGTGGTTGACCGCTTTGCCGACCACGGTCGATACATCGACCGCGTTCTCCGGGGCACCGGGCAGCGCCACTTGTGGCTCCAACGCCGACAGGTCAAAGCTGAGGTCGGCCTCAAACTGCGCGTCCGCGTCGCTGTAGACCGGTGCGAGATCGCCGACCTTTTTGCCCGAGGCGGCGGCGATGCGCTCGAGTACCGCCTTCGAAGGCGGCACGAACACATTGATGGCGTTGATCTCGGTCGGCGTGTTGCACAGCGCGACGCGCTGGTCGAGGGCGAATTCATCGAGGCCGGGCCCGGCGAGTTCCAGGACGCGATAGGTAATGTCGGTGGCCCAGTCGCCCTTGGTGCCCCCGGCAAGGTGCTTGGAGACGCGAAAGCCGACGTCGCGCCCGTACACGCCCGGGCGCAGCTTGCCATTGAGGGTGAGGCGCACGCTCTTGGGTACCAGCGTCCATAACGTGCCCATGGCGAGCACCGAGGTGACCTCGCTGCCGGCGCGCAGTCCGAAGGCGCCGACCGAACCGAAGTTGGTGACGTGCATGTCGTTGGCGAAAATGAACATGCCTGGCATCACCATGCCGGTCTCGATCGGGAACACGTGGCCGTGGCCGCCCTGGCCGACGTCGAAGAAATTCCTGATCTTCCAGGTCTTGGCGGCCGAGCGGATGTTGACGCCGCGCTGGGCGGCGCGCGGCGTGGTGTAAATCACCTCGTGGTCGGTGACGAACACCACCTTGTCGGCGTTGCGCACGCGGTCTATGCCGAGCTCATCGAGCATTTTCTTGCTGTTTTCTACCTGGCCGTCGTGCAGGAACACCAGGTCCGGGTTCGGGTGCACCACGTCGCCGGGCTTCACCGAAGCCAGTCCGCAGGCGCGCGCGATGATTTTTTCAGTTGCGGTCATTCCCATTGCAATTCTCCGTTTTACTTTGGATGCAGGGCTTCAGCCCTTCATGGCCTTGAGCGCGGCCACCGCCGCCTCGGGCGCGAACTTGCTCGCGCCGTTGATCAGCATGTCTGGAAGGTTGCCCAGGATGAGGCAGTCCTCGCGCATCCTGCCGCCGCATTTGTGCACCCGATCGGCGATTTCCGCCATGGCCTTTTTGACGGCCGGATGGTTCTGCTCGCCCGGGTAGCCCAGGCTTTGCGCGAAATCATTGGCGCCGATGTAAATGCAGTGGATGCCCGGTACGGTGCAGATCTTCTCGATGTTCTCCATGCCCTCGACATCCTCGATCATCGCCGCGACAAAAATATTGTCGTTGCTCTGGCGGTAATACGCGGGCATGTCGGGGATGCCGATCTGGTAATTGACGCCGCGCGCACCGCCCAGCGAGCGCGTGCCCATCGGGCCGAAATAGCAGGCGCTCACCAGCTGGCGCGCATCGGCCTCGGTCGCCACATGCGGTGCGACGATGCCGCGAATGCCGCGATCGAGGCGGCGGTTGACGGTGGCCGAACTGACGTCGGGCACGCGCGCAATCGGCGTCATGCCCACCAGGTCGGCGGCACGGCAAATGTCGTCAAGGTCGGTATTGCCGAACACGCCGTGCTCGTCATCAATCAGCACATAATCAAAATCAAGTACGCCGAGCATCTCGACAATGGCGGGCGCAGGAATGGTCAGCCTGAAACCATGCGCCTTGCGCCCTGCGGCGACGGCTTGGTTGATGCGGTTTGGACGGGTCACGTGGCGTACTCTCCCTGGAAGGCCGGCCCTGCGGCCGGTAAGGCAAAAATTGTAACACCCCGACGTCGGCACTCATGCATACGTTCAAAGGGCAATCCGGCATAAGCGGGTGGCGACGGCCGGTGCTCCTCCGCGGGCGGCCCTTATCGTCAAGGTCTGGCTCCGGGCACTACGGCGGCGCCACTGGCCCGAGCCCAATCGCCCGGCGCAGGCGTCAGCCGAGCGTGAAATAAAAATTCGCGCCCCGGCCTTCCTCGCTATCGGCCCAAACCCTGCCGCCGTGCTTGTCGATGATGCGCCTGACCAGGGACAGGCCGATGCCGCTTCCCTCGAAATCCTCGCGCCTGTGCATCCGGCGAAAGGGTTCGAACAGGTTCTTGACGTACTCCATGGAAAAACCCGCGCCGTTGTCACTCACAAAAAACACACGCTCGCCGTCGCACAATTGGACACCGACCCGGATGTGCGCCTCGGCCACCCTGGCGCTGAACTTCCACGCGTTGCCAATGAGGTTTGCCAGGACAATCTCGATCAACGCCTCATCGCAGTTGGCGGTCATCTGCGCATCCAGTTCGACGGCCACCTTGCGCTGCGGGTGCGCCTCGGTCAACGCGGCGATCACCTTGCCGGCGACCTGTCCCAGGTTAAGGTCTTTTCGCCGCACTTTTTGCCGTGAAACGCGGGCCAGGTCGAGCAGGCCATCGACCAGTTCGCCCATGCGCAGTGCGCCCTCGCGAACGCGGCGCAGGTAACTTAGCGCCGTCACATCCAGTTTGTCCGCGTTCTCCTCGATTACGATCGCACTGAACGAGTTGATCGCACGCAGCGGTGCGCGCAGGTCGTGCGCGACAGAATAACTGAACGCTTCGAGCTCCTTGTTGGCGGTTTCGAGCTCGGCGGTGCGCAGCGCAACGCGCGTTTCGAGCCCGGCGTTCATTTCTTCCAGTTGCGCCTCGTGCCTTTTGCGCTCGGTGATGTCCTCGAATATGGCAATGGCGAACGGCACCATGCCATCGTCGACGCGTACCAGCGACACGCTAAGGCCGACCCAGACTATCACGCCGTCCTTGCGCAGATAGCGCTTTGATTTGGTGAAGAATTGAATTTCACCGCTAACCAGTTGCTTCCATTCAAGCTCGGTTGCATCGACGTCCTCCGCATGCGACAGATCGCGCGACCTCAGGCCGACCAGCCCACCCTGGCCATAACCAAGAATGGTCTCCAGTTTTTTATTGGCAAACATGATCCGGGCAGAAAGATCTATGTGTGCGATGCCTGCTGGCGCCTGGTCGAAGGTCGCCTGCAACACCCTCTGGCCCGCCCTGAGTTCGTCCTCCGCTTGCTTTTGCGCTGCGCGCGAACGCAGGGTCTGGATGCCAAACGCGAGGTCGCGCGCCACGCCATCGAGCAGCGCCATCTCCGCGGCGCCAAAGGCGTCGGCTTCGGCGGCGAACACGGCAAACACACCTATGGTCTTACCCTCGAGCACAAGCGGCAGCGTGGCCGCGGCCCGGTGCCCCGCCCCGAGCGCGAGCGCCCGCCAGGGCGCGAAGTCGCTTGCGGTGTGCAGATTTTGCGTAACCTGCGGCCTGCCGCTGCGCACCGCCTTGCCCGGGAGCCCGCGCCCGCACTCATCGTCAGCCCAGGAAATCCGCGCTTTCGACAGGTGTCCGACATGGTCTCCGGCCGAAGCCACCGCCTCGATGCTGCGCGCTTCATCGTGCCGCGCAAAGCCCACCCAGGCCATGCTGTAGCCGGCCAGTTCCACGGCAATGCGGCACATGCCCTGCAAAAACTGCGTCTCATCGGTGGCGCGCACCAGTGTGCGGCCCGATTCAGACAAGACCCGGCGCGCGCGTTCAATGCTGCGCAGCGTGTCCTGTTCGTTCTGGCCTGTGGCGGCGTCCGACATGCTGGGTGGCTATGCTTTCCTGTCCTGTCAGCGTCAAACCCCGTCGACGCCACCAGAAAATTTAAGGGAAACGCTGGACAAGTGCGTCATCCCTGTGAAGCGGGCCGCGGGGTGGCGGCGCGATTTGCAGAATTAACGAAGCGGGAAGCGGTCCGGCGCAGGCAAACTCTGTTTTCGTATCGCAAATACCAGCGCACGACAATACCCCTATCCTCCGCTTTTGTCGCCATTGGCTTCCTGCCAACAGGGGTATTTTCCCGGCCTTGTTCTTTCCGTGGCACCCGGTTGACTGCGCCGGCGGCCGATGCGCTCTAAAATAGCCGGAGCAACCCGCTCCCGCCCCACCCACCAGGCACCGACAGTGGCCACCGAAATCGAATTCAAGCTGGCAATCGCGCCCGCAGAAGCGGCCGCGTTCAAACGCCACCCGCTGCTCGCGACGCTGCGGCCGCTGCGCCGGCGCATGCTCAACACATACTTTGACACGCCGGAACTCGCCCTCGCCGGCAAGCGCATGGCGCTGCGCCTGCGCCGCACCGGCGGCAAATGGCTGCAGACGCTCAAGGCGGTCGGGGCCGGCGGCGCCGCCGCCGGCCTGCACCGGCGCAGCGAGTGGGAATACCCGCTGGCCACGGGTGCGCTCGATCTCGCGCTATTCAGTGGCAGCGCCCTTGACGCCCTTGAGGCCGACAGGCTCGCGGCGCAACTTCGTCCGGTCTTCACCACCGATTTCATGCGCACTGCATGGATCGTTGAACCGGTGCCGGGGACGCGCATCGAGGTGGCGCTCGACCAAGGCCGCATCAGCAGCGGGTCGCGCGAGGTTCTCATTTCCGAGATCGAACTAGAGTTGCTGGAAGGGGACGCCGCCGCCCTCTACGACCTTGCCGCGCAACTGCAACAGCAGGTGACCCTCTGTCCGGACAGCGTGAGCAAGGCCGAGCGCGGTTACCGCCTGTACCGCAACGAAGCCTATCGCCCGGTAAAATTTGCCGGCGCCAAGATCAGCGCCGCGCTTACGCCGCACACGGCGCTGCGCCTGTGCGTGCGCGCCTGCCTCACCCAGATGGACGCCAATACGCCCGGCGTGCTGGGCCGGTCGCGTGACAGCGAGTTCTTGCACCAGGTGCGCGTGGCACTGCGGCGCATGCGGGCGATCCTCAAGCTCGCCGGGCAGGACGATGCGCCGGCAGGGGCGCTGGCCGACGCCATAAGGCCGGTTGCCGTGACGCTTGGCGCGGCGCGCGACTGGGATGTTTTTATCGAGGAGTCGCTGCCGCCCCTGCTGCGCGCCTGGGGCGGACCGGGCGCCAATGCGCTGCTGGCGCGGGCGCGGCGGCGGCGCGCACTGGCGCGCGAAACGGCGCGCCGGATGCTCAGTGCGCCGAGCTGGTACGCGACCCTGCTCGCTTTATCGCGCTGGCTGGACGCAGCGGCGGCGCCGGCCGTGCCGTCACCCGAGCTGCTGCCCTTCGCCGCCGACTACATCGGCAGGCGCCACAAGCACCTGCTGCGCAAGGGTGCCGGGCTTGCATCACAGCCGCCCGAACAACGCCATCGCGCGCGCATCGCGGCGAAAAAACTGCGCTATGGCAGCGAATCGTTTGCCGCGCTGTTCGCGGCAAAACCGGTGCGCAGCTACCTCGCGCAACTGGTGGTGGTGCAGGATGCGCTGGGCCTGGTCAACGACTCGGAAAGCGCATTGCAGCTGACAGGCGAGCTGGCCGCCCCGGCCGAGCTTGCGCTGTTCGCCAAAGGCTGGTTTGCCGGCCGCGACGCGCGCGAACTCGAAACAGCGGTCGCGGCGCTGGCGCTGCTGGCAAAGAACAAGCGCTTCTGGAAGCGCTAGGCGGCAACGCGCAATCGGCTGGAAACCTCTGCCAAGCGGGCATGGCGCTTACTTAAGCAAACTTCGTCATTCCTGGGCCGCGAAGCGGAACCCGGAATCCATGGGGTTCGTCGATTAAGTACAAACCCAACCCCATGGATCCCCGCTTCCGCGGGGATGACGATTATGGAGAGGGGTAAAGCGCTTAAGTAAGTACCCCTGGGGCCGGACGGGCATTTCTAACCGAAGACGGGTGAAAAACAGCACCCCGGACTAGCCACGCGTCGCCTTCCACGGGCCGGAGCCGGTCGATGACTTGAACGTGCCCTCGATGCTGTTGCCCGCCACGCGACCCGTGTACTGCGTACCGTTGGCGCTAAAGCTGATCTGGTCGGCACTCAATTTGCCGTTGGCCAGCGGCGCCGCGCCCATGGTGCCGCTGATCATCTGATATTCCTGCTTGAGCACGAGGTCGCCCTGCACGCTTTTCCAGCTGCCCTCCACTTTTGCCGGCACGATCCAGAGAAAGGCGGTGCAGTAAGAGCCGCAACCGAGTTCCACCGTCTCATCCGGTGTCCAGTCGCCCATCCGAAAGGTGTTGGAGACAATGCGCGTGCCCGGTTTCATGGTGAGGATGGTCGGGCGCAACTTGACGTTGAGGTCGGGCAGCAGGAATAGCGTGATCACCGTCGCCTTGGTGAGGTCGGTCAGGAAAATGTCGCCCTCGACAAAAGTGGCGAGCCCCTTGGTGCCGGCCTGCTCGGCGTTGCGCCGCGACAGCACCACCATGTCCGGGTTGTACTCCACACCCAGCGCGCGCACGCCGCGCTTGGCCGCGGCGATGACGGTGCGGCCATCGCCCGACCCCAGATCCATCAGGTAGTCGGCGGGCGTGACCTTGGCCATGTCGAGCATCTTGTCCACCAGTTGGTCGGGCGAGGGCACCCACACCACGTCCTTGCCCGACTGGCCTACTTCGGGCTTGTAATCGGGTTTTGCCTGCGCCTGGACATGTGTCGGCACGGCAACGGCCATGGACAGCAGCAACGCAGCGAGCAGGCGGCGGGCGAAAAATACGCGGGGCGTCAACATCGGTGTCTTCTCCATCTGGGGTTGGGCGGGATCGCTGCGGGATATGCGCAAATGCGCCGCTATTGTCCAATGCCGGCCGCGGGCTGTAAAGCCATTGCCATGCTGCGGCCTAGTCGGCGCGTATGCCGACCTCGCGTATGAGTTTTCCCCACTTGGCCGTCTCGGCGGCGACAAAGGCGGCGAACTCCCCTGGCGTGGTGGCGGTAAAACGCGCGCCCTCGGCGAGCATGCGCTGGCGCACATCGGGACTGCGCATCACTTCCAGTATGCCGGCGTTGAGTTTTGCGGTCACCGCCGGCGGCATGCCGGCCGGGCCGAACACGCCTATCCAGTTATTGACCTCGAAGCCGACGAGGCCAGACTCGGCCAGCGTCGGCACCTCGGGCGCCGCCGCCGAGCGGTTAAGCCCGAGCACCGCCACGCCTTTCAACTTGCCCGCCTTCACATGCGGCAGCACCGTGGGCATGGTGGCAAAGACCATCTGTGTCTGGCCGGCCAGGAGGTCGGTGATCGCCGGCACGTTGCCCTTGTAGGGGATGTGCGCGATGTTGACGCGCGCCATCGAATTGAACAATTCACCGGCCAAGTGGCTCGCCGTGCCGACTCCGGCCGAACCGTAACTCAACTTGCCCGGCTGCGCGCGCGCGATGGCGATGAGCTCAGCCGGCGTGCTGGCCCCGACCGACGGATGCACGGCGAGCAGGCTCTCGGCCTCGAGCACCAGCGCCACCGGCGTGAAATCCTTCACCGGGTCATACGGCATGTTGCGAAACAGGCTGACGTTGACCGCCTGCGTGCCTATGCTGCCCATGAGCAGCGTATAGCCGTCGGCCGGCGCCTTGGCCACGAGGTCGGCGCCGATGTTGCCGCCGGCACCCGGACGGTTCTCCACCAGCACCGACTGGCCCCAGGCCTCGGACAGTTTCGCGCCGATGATGCGCCCGAACACATCGGCGATGCCGCCGGCGGAGAATGGCACGATCAGGCGGATGGGTTTTTGCGGATAGGTTTGCGCCACCGCGGGGCCTGCGCTTATCGCCAGGCTGGCGAGGCAGGTTAAGAGGATAACCATCAGTTGACGGCGAGGCATGGGGACTCCGGGGGTGGATGGCGCTGACGGTGTCATGCTAGCACTTTGGGTTTTGCTGGTTGGTTCTTTGCTGCGCGGGCGGTTTCTTTCTCCTCGGAGGGCGCCTCCTGCTCCGTCATTCCCGCGAAAGCGGGAATCCATGGGGTTGCTTTCTCGCTGCGTGAGCCGTTTCTTTCTCTTGAACTTGTGGTTTCACTCCCCTGCGGGGAGCGAGTCACTTTCTTTTGCGTTCGCCAAAAGAAAGTAACCAAAGAAAAGGCGACCCCACGTCGCCGCCGCCTGCGGCGGTTCCCTGCGGTGCTCGGCAAAGCGGGCCGGCGCATAAACTCGGCCCACAAAAAACGCGGGCCTCAGACATATGCGCCGGATTTCCCCCGCTTCGCCTGCGCGCCTCGGCGGCGCCGAAGGGGAGGCAGGTCAAAACCACTGTCCCACGAAGGCCATAGGCTGCAAATGCCCAACTGGAGGTGAGACGGGGGTTGCGTCGAGCATGCTCGGCGCCCGTCGAACAACCTCGGCCTACCGGCCGAGGTGCGCCCTGCAAGGGGGTTTTCAGTCTATTGCCTGTCGCAAGCCTTACGGCCCGGGGCGGGTTGCGATGTTTTGCGGCACAATGTACCAACGGTCAAAGGACCGCTTTTTGATGGTGCAATTCGTCAATTATTTTGTCACCTAAAAATTGTCAACTGATAATAGTTGGAAGGCAACAGGAAGGGGGAGTGGCCATGCATTTTGAGGACGGTAGTTATTTAATAGGTTAGGGTACGTTGTCGTTTATTAACGCTGGTCTTGCGCAGAGCAAGAGGAGAAGCGGTCTCGTCTGGTGGCTTATCTCGCTTTTCATTGGGCCGCTGGCAACGTTCCTGATTGTCGTGCTAGATCCCGCACCGCCGAAGCCGTGAAAATGAGCACGTTGCCTTCTAACAATGCGCTCCAGTCGGATGCCGCTAAGCGCGGGCGTTAGTTTGCCCAATTCGCCAATCACAAACGGTTCAGAAAATAGTTTCAATGCAGGAGTTGCGAAGATGACCAGTGAAGCCAAACCCCGCGTGTACGACATCCTCGCCATGGCCTTCGCCCAGGAGGACGTGGGCACCTGTTTTGCGCTGCTCGGGGACGCCAATATGAACTGGGCCGCGCGCTTGTCCGAACTGGGATCCCACATGATCTATGTCCGGCACGAGCATTGCGCGCTCGCCGCCGCGATGGCCTACGCGCGCAAGAACGCGGACGTGGCGGTGGCGACCGTCACCTGCGGGCCCGGTGTGACGCAATTGATCACGGCGCTCCCGGCGGCGGTGCGCGCCCATCTGCCGCTGGTGGTGTTCGCCGGCGAAGCGCCGCTGAAAAGCGGCTGGTACAACCAGGAAATCGACCAGGCGCCGCTTATCACCGCAACCGGCGCCGCCTATCACAGCCTGCACCTGCCCGAGCGCATGCCGGTGGCGGTGCGCGACGCCTTCCTGCAGGCGCGCCGCGAACGCCGGCCGGTGGTGATCGGCGTTCCGTTCGACCTGCAGGCGCGGCCCTGGGACGGACGGACCGAGCTGCCCACGCCCTCGCATAAATTATTGCCGCGTCCCTCGCCGGTTCCGCCGCATCCGGACGATGTGGCCGACGCCGCGCAACTGGTCGCCGGCGCCGAACGCATCGTGTTGCTTGCCGGCCTCGGTGCGGTCGAAGCCGGGGCGGCGGCCGCCTGCCGGGCGTTCGCCGCCAGGACCGGTGGACTGCTGTCAACGACGCTGCCCGCGAGGGGACTCTTTCACGATGATCCTTTTTGCATCGGCATCTCGGGCAGCTTCACACCTGCCGTAGGCCTCGAATATCTGGCGCAGGCCGACCTGGTCATCGCGGTCGGCTGTTCGCTCGCCTACCACGCCGGCGGCGGCGGCCAGCTCTGGCCCAAGGCGAAGATGCTGCAAATCGATATCGACCCGGTCGCGGTCAGCCAGGGCCAGGAAACGGCGCGTCATCACTTGCGCGCCGACGCACGCCTCGGCGTCGAAGCCTTGACGGCGGCCCTGCCCGCCCGCGAACGCGTCTGGCGCAGCGATGCAATGGCGGCGCGCATCCGCGATGAAAAACCCGACAGCCACGTGTTCGATATCGAGCCGGGGCTGCTCGACCCGCGCCGCGTGGTCGAGGCGCTGGAAGCGGCCCTGCCGCAGGACTGGCAGATGGTCAACTCGGGCGGGCATTGTTCCTGGTTTTTCGCGCAAATGCCCTCGCGTCCGCAGGAGAAGTTCCTCTCCATCCGTGAGTTCGGCGCCATCGGCAACGGCATTTCCTTCGCCATGGGCGTGGCGGCGGCGCGCCCGGACCAGACCGTGGTGCTGTTCGACGGCGACGGCAGCCTGATGATGCACGTGCAGGAGCTCGAAACCATCAAGCGCCACGGGATGAACATCCTGATCGTGGTGATGAACGACGGCGCCTACGGCTCCGAACTGCACAAGCTGCGCGCCGAAGGCATGCCCGAGGACGGATCGGTGTTCGGCTACAGCGATTTCGCCGGCATTTCGCGCGGGTTTGGGATCCCGGGCAGGACCTTCAACAAGCTCGACGACCTGCCGCAACAGGTGGCCGCGTTCGCTGCGAGCGGCGGCGCCGCGGTCTGGGACTTCCACGTCTCCGCCAAAGTCGTGTCCCCGAGCATACGCCGCGCCCATCCACATCCCGCCAAGAAGTGAGGTAGACATGTTGATTGCCACGCTCGAATTTCTCGCCGTTCTTTCCGCCGCCCTGTTTGCCGGTGCGGCGCTCTACATCAACGTCGTTGAGCATCCGGCGCGCATGGGACTTGATACGCGCTCCGCGGCAGCGCAGTGGGCGCCCAGCTACAAGCGCGCCACCTGGCTGCAAGCACCGCTGGCGCTGGTCAGCCTGCTTTGCGGCGCAGCCGTCTGGCTTCTGGGCGGCGGCGCAGCCTGGCTGGCGGGCGCACTGCTGGTGGGCGCCGTGGTGCCTTTCACCTTCGGCGTCATCATGCCGACCAATCACAAGTTGCTGGCGCCGGGCCGCGACCTGTCGAGCGCGGAAACGCGTGAATTGCTGGTTAAATGGGGGCAACTGCACGCGGTTCGCACCGCGCTTAGCATGGCCGGCACGGTGGTTTATCTTTAGATTAAGTTTGCCATCTGATGCGGCAATACGAAGGCTAGTGCCCTGCTGGTTTTGAGCACCAGTTATTCGCGCCACCGAAAAATAAAATGAGCGAAATCACAGTCCGCCAGGCCACACCCGCCAACCTTGAGGCGCTGGTTCCGCTGTTCGACGCCTACCGTCAGTTCTACGGCCGCGGCAGCGACCCGCTTGCGGCCGGCAATTTTCTGCGCGAGCGCTTCGAACGCGGCGAGTCGGTGCTGTTTATCGCGCACGACGGCGCTACGCCGGTGGGCTTCACGCAGTTGTACCCGTCGTTCTCATCGGTATCGCTGGGCCGTATTTTTGTGCTCAACGACTTGTTCGTGCATGAGAAGAGCCGCAAAAAAGGCGTCGGCACCATGCTTCTTGCGGCGGCCACCGAATTTGCCCGCGCCGCCGGCGCCGTCAGGCTGACCCTCTCCACCGCCACCACCAACCACGTCGCCCAGTCCGTCTACGCCGCCGCCGGCTGGAAGCGCGACGAACAGTTCTACGTCTATAACTTCGCCCTGCCTTAGCACCTAACGACGCGAGTTCCAAGGGAGACAAACTACCAGAACGTCGCGCGCCGTCGTTCTGGCTGTTGACCCACCCTCCCCTTCGGCGCCGCCGAGGAGCACAGGCGAAGCGGGGGCCGTCCGACCCTTATGTCTGAGCGACCGCAGGGAGCGAGTTTAAGGGCCGGCCCGCTTTGCCGAGCACCGGAGGGAACCGCCGCAGGCGGCGGCGACGTGGGGTCGCCTTCTTTTGGTTACTTTTCTTGGCGAAACAAGAAAAGTGACTCGCCCGCCGGGGCGAGACCCGGCATGGTCGTATTGGGAAGACTTCACCCTCCCTTGCAGGGCGCGCGTCCCGTTGCACCGGGACGCCGCTCGACGGGTGCGGAGCATGCTCCGCGAAACCCCCGTCTCGCCCCCGACCCTCTCCCGTCAAGGGAGAGGGGGAACCCCATGGATTCCCGCTTGCGCGGGAATGACGGGACACAATTCGCCAATGGGCCACCTGCACCAGGAGATTGCCGCGTCCCCTCCGGGGATTACCTTCGGGGCATCGGCTTCGCCTCCTCGCAATGACACCGTAGTGCACGCCGTAGAGCAATAGGCTGGAAACCCGCTCTGGTAGCGCATCTCCAGCCATTGCCTTTATGCGAGCCAGCGTATTTTAGCCGGCCGCATCGGCCACTAGGCCCGCCTGTTCAATCCCGAACACACAGGCCGCCTCATCCTCTTCCCCGGTTCCCCCACTCGCACCCGCGGCACCGATGATCGCGCCCTTGGCGTCGCGGATGAGCACGCCGCCGGGCTGGGGCAGGAATTTTCCCTGCGCGGTGGCGGCGAGGGTGAGGAAGAAATTCGGGTTGTCCTTGGCGCGCTTGGCGAGGGCGCGGCTCGATGCACCCATCGCCACCGAAGCCCAGGCCTTGCCCAGGCCGACGTCGATGCGGAACATGCTCGCCCCGTCATCGCGCTGCGCCGCGACCATGTTGCCGCTGCCGTCTATCACCACCACGGCAAGCGGCTTGACGCCCATTTCGCGCGCCTTGGCGAGGGCCTTGTCGATGATCTTGTTCGCCGCCTGCAGATTCAGTTGGGACATGGGTACTCCTTGATGGTGATGGTTAAAAGAAAAGGCGGCGGCCGGCGCATGGTGCTACAAACCGGCGTAGCGCCGGTACACGGCGTGGTCATGACAATGGGTGATGAAATCAAGCTCGGTAATGCTATCGGGATTGAACTGGTCGAAATCATTGCGTCCGCCGCTCCAGGGCATGACGGTCACCTCGCCGAGGATGGCCTCGTACAGCCATTCGGGTTGCGGAAAAAAACACACCCGCTTCCAAGGGTAGCGCGCGGCATAGCCGGTGGCCGCAAGGTGGGCGCTGTCCAGAACCATGAACCCGGACTCGATAAAATTCCATGGCGCGACGCGCGTGCTGAGCGCGGTGTGTCCGGCGGCGCGCATCGCCGCAACAACACGGCGCAGGTCAAGGCGCGTAAATACGTCGAGCTCCAGCACCACGACGTGACGGTAGCCGCGGGCAATCGCCGTCAGCACGCCGGTGACGATGGAGCGCCCGGGCCCGTCCTTGCCGCGGCCGCTCATCGGGTGGCCGATGTTGGTCGGAAACGATGCCGCGGTAAAGCGTCCGGAAAGCGCCAGCGCATGCGGTTCGTCCTGCGCCAGCCTGCGCTTGTCCACCTGTTGGCCGAAACCGAGGGCGTCCCATTGCGCAGGCGCAGAGCCGTCGTCAACAATCAGCCAGTCGACGTCCGGATTAAAGCGTTGCAGCGAGGCGGTCCAGCACGCCACCAGCGCGTGCTTTTCCGGGCCATCCAGATAGGCCGGACAGACCACCAGCACATCGCGACTAAAATTCGCCGGCCTGGTCGCCGGAGGAACTTGCACGGCCTGGGCGGCGCGTATTTTGTCCGCCCACTTTGCGCTCACTGCGGTCTTGAAGGTTTCGGCCACCAGCAGCTCGGTTGCGCGCGCCAGGTCCGGACGGCCTTGCGCCAGGAACAGGCGCAACAGTTGCAGCAGGTCTTTGGCGCTGCCGGCGATTTCGCCGCGCGCGATGCGCTGGAACAAGACGAAGGCGCCGGCGGCATCGCCCGACTCCTGCGCCGCGTTCATTTGCAGCAGGGTGGCGCCCAGGTGGCCGGCCTGGCGCGCGAGCACGCGGCCATAGGCGGCGGATGCGGCGGCGGTATCACCGGCGCAGTGCGCGGCGAGGCCGGCGGCCAGATCGGTTTCGTTAGCGGGGCTCAAGGCCTGTAATTGTATGTTGTCTGCGCCGGCGGGGGCGGATGCGCGGCCGAGGGTGCGCCGCAGCAGAGAAATGCCAGCAGGCTGGCGCCGCAGCGTTTACCATCACCGCCATCCGCTCATCGCCTCGGGAACCACGGGAAACCGCATGAACATCCGCATTGTCGCAGCCTGTCTTGCCCTGCTCGCGCTGCCGCCCGCCATGGCGCAGGAGGATTACCCCTCGCGCCCGGTGCGCATCATCGTGCCTTATGTGGCCGGCGGCGCGGCCGATATTTTCGGGCGCAGCCTGGCGCAAAAGCTGTCCGAAGCGTTCAAGCAGACTTTCATCGTCGAGAACAGAGGCGGCGCCAACGGCGGCATCGGCACCGACTTTGTCGCCAAGAGCGCGCCCGACGGCTACACTCTGCTCGCCACCGCCAGCGGCCCGCTTACCGTCAACCCGGTGCTCTACGCCAAGATTCCCTACGACCCGGTCAAGGATTTTTCCCCCATCGCGCAGGGCACCGTCTACCAGTACGTGTTGGTGACGGTGGCCAATTCGCCGATCAAGAACATGGACGACCTGCTCAACGCCGCCCGCGCCAAACCGGGCGCCCTGTCCTACGGTTCCACCGGCATAGGCGGTGGCAACCACCTGGCAGGCGAGCTGCTCGCCCTCGCGAGCAAGACGCAACTCACCCACGTGCCCTACAAGGGCAGCGCCGCGGCGCTGACCGACCTCCTGGGCGGCCAGCTGTCCTTCATGTTCGACACCGTCATCACCGCGGTGCCGCAAATCCGCGGCGGCAAGGTGCGCGCCTTTGCCGTGACCAGCAGCAAGCGCGCCTCGGCCCTGCCCGAGGTGCCGACCATGCAGGAACTTGGCGTGAAGGATTTTGACATTTCGCAATGGCAGGGCGTGCTCGCCCCGGCCGGCACGCCGCGCGCCATCATAGACAAACTCAACGCCGAGATCGCCAAGGCGCTGAAAAGTCCGGAACTGCGCGAACGCCTGATCACCCAGGGAGGCAACGAAATCGTCACCGGCACGCCCGAAGACCTTGCCGCGCTGATCAAGAGCGACCTGCTTCTCTACGGCAAGCTGGTGAAGGACGCCCGCATCACCGCCCAATAGGTCACCGCGCAGTAGGCTGCGCCCGACTAACAGGCGCGGCACAAAAGACAAGGCCCCTGCGATTTGCATCGCAGGGGCCTTGTTACTGCTAAGGCTCGTGCCGGCCCTTAAACGCTAAGGCTGGCGGTCATCCTGACAGCAAAGGTTGATCCGCAGTGTGAGCCGTTCTGGCCGGTTAAGCCTGTGGGACTGATCATAGGATCACCTCCTTTCAAAGTTGTGAGATTGCAGTCTAGCCAAGCCCCGCCCCTCTGACAAGGGGCCTGAAGTGAAGATCCTGCTGCGGCCATGTGCAAGCAGGTGTAAGCAAAGACTCGCGGCTTACCGCGTGTTACACAACAGCCCCTTTTTGCGTCACCCCCGGTCGTAAAGGGTGCGTTAATCAATCACGGACGCAAGCCTCCGGAACAGCGCAACCCTCGTAAGGAGAACACCATGAAAGCCAATGCCCTGCGCCTGCTTGGCCTTGCCGCACTTGCCACCGCCTCGCTCGCGGCAAGCGGCAGCCTGTTCGCCCATGAATCACACCACGGCAATTACGGCCAATACCAGCGCTACGAGCACGGCCGGCATGGCTGGCACCGCGGGGGTGTCGCCGCGCCTTACTGGGTGTATCCGCGCGTCATCGAACGCCCGGTGGTCTACGCGCGACCGGTGTACGTCCCGCCGCCGGTGGTGTATTACCCGCCGCCGCCATCCCCAACCATGGGCCAGGCCATAGGCGGCGCCATCGGCGTGGTGATAGACCAGAACCAGCGCCACTACTATCGCTAAGGGATCCGCGTCGCCTTCCATTCACCGCTGACGCCGGTGGCGGACTTGAATGTACCTTGCATGCCGTCGCCGCGCACCACGCCGCTGAACTCGCTGCCCTCTGCACTAAACAGGATGCGCTCGCCGACAATCCGGCCCTGTTCGGTCGGCTTGCCGCCGATGGCGCCCTCAAAGGTCTGGAACGTCTGGGTGATGGCCAGTGGCCCCAACGAGCTGTTCCAGCGCCCCTCGACACGCGCCGGCACAATCCACAGGTAGGCGATGCAATGCGGGCCGCACTTGAGGTCGGCCGCCTCGTCCGGATTCCAGTCGCCCATCTTGAAGGTGTTGGAGACGATGCGTGTGCCGGGCTTGAGCGTGAGTATGGTCGGACGCAGGCGCAGGTTCAGTTCGGGCAACAGGAACAGTGAAATCACCGTCGCCTTGGTCAGGTCGGACTTGAAAATATCGGCCTCGACAAAGGTCGCCGTGGCCGCCAAGCCGGCCTTTTGCGCCTCGCGTTTTGACAGCGCAACCATGTCCGGGTTGTACTCGATGCCCGATGCGGTGGCGCCGCGTTTGGCCGCGGCGATGACCGTGCGCCCGTCGCCTGATCCGAGGTCAAGCAGCGTGTCGGCCGGGGTAAGTTTGGCCATGTCGAGCATTTTTTCCACCAGGTCGCCCGGCGTGGGCACCCACACCACGTCTTTGCCGGCCTGATAGAGATTGGGCTTGTATTCGGCTTGATCGGCCGCCTGCGCCGGCACACCGGCCGTGGTGGCGAGTATCAGAATGGCGGCGGAGGCCGCGGCGAGACGGCGCGTAATACCTGATGGTTTCATACTTGGTCCTTAGGGTTGACGCTGGACGTACGGCGCTGCGCCGCATGAGAAAGCAGATATTACCAGCGACCCAATATCAGGCAAAATCAGCCATTGCACCGATCGGTGCCGCAATCATAAAAATGACAAAACCATCACATCAACCGGCCGCAACGCCGCGCCCGGCGGTGAGACCGGGGTTTCGCCGAGATTTCTCGGCGCACGTCGAACGGCCTCGGCCTATCGGCCGAGGCGCGCCCTGCAAGGGGCTTTCATGAAAGCAATTTCATGAAGTTGTTCCATGGCTGGCGTATGGCCATCGCCGGCGGCAGCATACAATTTCTGCAGGCCGGCTTGTTGCAGCAGGCCTTTGGCGCCTATGTCGCGGTGCTCACCGAGGAGCGCGGCTGGAGCAAAACGGCCCTCTCGGGCGCGGCGGCAATGCAGTCGATGGAGGCGGCCATACTCGGTCCGCTGCTCGGCTGGATCATCGACCGTTTTGGCTCGCAGGGCATGATACGCACCGGCGTCATCACCCTGGGCGCCGGGTTCATGCTGCTCAGCCAGATCGATTCGCTGGCCGGCTTTTACGGCGCCTTTATCGTCATCGCCGTGGGCTCGAGCATGTGCGGCTTTTTTCCCATCAACGTCGCGCTCATCCACTGGTTTGAAAAACAGCGCGCGCGCGCCCTCTCCTCGCTCTCTCTCGGCCTCGCCCTTGGCGGCATTTTCGTGCCGGTGGTGGCCTGGTCGATGCAAAGCTTTGGCTGGCGCGCCACCGCCTTTTCCTCGGGTGTGATCATCATGCTGGTTGGCTGGCCGCTGACACATGTGTTCCGCCATCGCACGCCGAGGGCCGTCGGCGAAACCCTGGACGGCCTGCCCGCCACCGCCCATGCGCCCGAGGCGCCGGCCGCCGTGACGCAACGCGAATTCAGCGCGCGCGAAGCGCTGCGCACGCGCTCCTTCTGGCTGCTGTCGCTGGGCCACGGTTTTGCGCTGCTGGTGGTGATGGCGGTGAACGTACACGCCATCACGCAAATCAAGGAAAGCCTCGGTTACTCGCTCGCCCAGGCCTCGCTGGTGATGACCCTGGTGACGCTGTCGCAGGTGGGCGGCGTGCTGCTTGGCTGGGGCTTTGGTGACCGCTTTGAGAAACGCTACATCTCGGCGGTGTGCATGCTGATGCATTCGGCCGGACTGCTGCTGCTGACCTACGCCACGGGACCGGCCATGCTGGTCGCATTTGCGATATTGCACGGCGTCGCCTGGGGCTTGCGCGGCCCGCTGATGCAGGCCATACGCGCCGATTATTTCGGCCGCCAGTCGATTGGCATGATCCTCGGCCTCTCATCGCTGATTGTCGTCATCGGCCAGGCCGGCGGCCCGCTTATCGCCGGCGCCTTCGCCGACTATTACGGCAATTACACCACCGGCTTCACCGTACTCGCGGCCATGGCGGGCGTAGGTTCGCTGTTCTTCCTGCTCGCCACGCGGCCGGATTAGCGCGACGCCCGCTTCAGGTCCAGCCGCGAGCGGCGGCCTTTTCACGCCATGCAAGATAATCGTCAAAGGCGCGTTCGGGCGGCCAGGCCGGCTCATACGCCGTGTCGCGCCGGATGCGCGCAATGCTCATGGGCGAGCGCATGCGCGGTTTGTTGCGACCGAGCGTGCACTCCTCGAGGTTGTCGCTCATGCGGTAACGAAAGTCCGGATAACGCCGCTGCAGGCGCGCGCACCATTCGGCGAGCGACCAGCGCAGCCCCGCCGACAAATGGTAGATGGGCTCGGATGAGGACGGCAGGTCGAGCACCGCGACCAGGCCGCGCGCAACGTCGACCGAGTACACCCAGTCATCGGCCGCCTGGGTGTGCAGCACCGCCTCGCCACCGGCCTCGGCAACCGGCATCAGTTGCAGCGGCACGCTCAGCGTGTCGCGCACGCCGGTATCGTATTCCCAGCGCCCGAACACCATGCCAAGGCGCGCCACCGTAAGGTTGAGGCCGCGGCTGTTGCGATAACGCAGGCCGGTGCGCTCGGCGGCGAATTTGCTGATGCCGTACAGCGTTTCGGGCAGCACCGGGCTGTTGCGTTCGTCGAGTTCGGTGCTTGCCTCGCCCGCCTCGCCGAATATCGAGCCGGTACCCACCTGCACAAAACGCCTGACCTTGTGACGCAAGGCCGCCTCGAGCATCTCGACCGTTCCCAGCAGGTTGACGGTGATGATGTCGCGCGCGGCGCGTTGCTCGCGCGCCAGGTCGGCGGTGATCGCCGCGGCGTGGATCACGCGATCTATTTTGTGCGCGGCAAACACGGCGTCAAGGTCGGCGGCAACACTGACGTCACCGGTCACGACATGCATTTTCCCGGGTAATTCGCGCAACATTGCGAGCGCCGCCGCCGGTGGCGGCGCCGGCCCGAACAACACCCCCTCGTCACCGCGCGCCAGCAATTGCTCTACGGCGTTGAGGCCGACAAACCCGGCGCCGCCGGTGATCAAAACCGCCATGTCATGCTCCTGGAGAAGGAAAAATTTAATCGACTTGTATTTTGGCAACCGCGGCGATGGTCTTCCACTTTTGCACCTCGCCGGCGATAAAGGTGTTGCTTTGCTCTGGCGTGAGCACCAGCGGCTCTATGGCCATGGTCGCAAGCCGTGCCACGTAATCCGGGTCGGCGAGAATTTTCGCATTGGCTGCGCGCAGCTTCGCCTGGACGGTTTCGGGGGTCTTCACCGGCGTTGCGATACCCCACCAGGTGCTCGACAGCACCTTGGGCATGCCCAGCTCGGCAAAAGTCGGCACCTCCGGCAGCAACTTCAACCGGCTGCCGTTTGCAACGGCGAGGGGGCGCAACTTGCCGCTGGCAATATTAGGCTTGAGTGTGCTGAGGTCATTGACGATCATGTCGACATCACCCGAGAGCAGCGCCAGCGTGGCCGGTCCGCCACCCTTGAAGGGCACCACCAGGATGTCGGTGCCGGTCTCGTACTTGAACAATTCGGCCGCCATTTGCACGATAGTGCCGGTGCCCGAGGAGGCGACCGTGTATTTGCCCGGGTTGCGCCTGGCCATCGCCACCAGCTCGGTCGCGGTCTTTGCCGGCAGGCCGTCGCGCACGGCGAGCAGGTGCGGCGCATTGGCAATGAGGCCGATCAGCGCGAAGTCGCGTAAAAAATCATAGGGCACCTGCTTCATGATGACCTGGTTGACGGCCATGGTGCTGGTGGTGCCAAAGACGATGGTGTAACCGTCGGGGGCGGCGCGCGCCGCGACACCGGTGCCTATGGTGCCGCTCGCGCCGTCGCGGTTGAGCGTGACAACCGGCTGGCCGAGGATCGTTGACAAGTGTTGCGCATACAGGCGACCGACAATATCGGCCGGGCCGCCGGCCGGAAAGGGCACGATCATCTGCAGCGGCTTGCTCGGGTAATCGTCCGCGGCACGCACGCCCTGTACGGGGGCGACAAGGCCGGATGCGAGCAGCAGCGCGCAAGCGAGCTTGCCCGGCGCGGCAAAAATCTGTTGCAGGCGGTCAAATGCATTCATGCGAATCTCCGGAATAATGTGGGGACCTCTGCAGCGCTCTTCACTCAGGCCGCCGCAGTGGGTTCAAAGTTGTGCACGCACGAAGCGTAGCTGTCGCGCGAGGCGATGAAACCGCCCTCGTGCAGGCTTTTTGCAAGACGCTCGAAACCAGGCCTTGAAACAGCGGTTTCAGTCGCCCAGATGCCGTCGCGGTAGTAGCGCTCGATGGACGATTGGAACAAGGCCGCAGGCACCTCGGGGAAAAACGGCGCGGTAACCCGCGCCAGCGCGGCCGGGCCTTCGGCTGCCATCCAGGACTGCAGCCGGGCAAGGGCGCGGTTGATGGCGGCAAAGGCATCGTGCTGCCGTGCCAGGCTGTCGCGCGAACAAATGAAAGTCGTGTAAACCGTGGGTCCGCGTCCGCTCGCGGCGTAGAGCAGTCGGCCCGTTCCATCGGCAAGTGCTTCACTCACATAGGGTTCGAGCAACTGCGCCACATCGATCCCGCCCTCGCGCAACGCCTGCATTTGCTGCGGCATGCCAAGTCCGCTGACGATGCGCCCGGCGGCGCGCATCGCCGCGGTATCAACGCCGACCTCCTCGAGGTCAGCACGCAGGCAGTGCCAGGGCGTGGGTACTTCGGCGACAACACCCAGGCGCCGGGCGGCAAGATCGGGTAACGCGAACGGCCCCTGACCGGCCCTGCCAACCAGGAAAAACGGATCGCGCGTCACCACGTCGCCAAAGCACAGCAGCGACGCGCCATCGGCGGGCGTACTGTCGTGGTCCTTCAGCACCCGCATCGGGCCGCCCCAGGTGGCGTCGGTGGCGCCGCGCTTGACATCATCGATGGCGCCGCCGGGCGATCCGGGTGCGAGCCATTCGACCTCGACGCCCTCGCGCGCCGGCAGCTCCAGTGCGCGCATGGCATAGAACGGCGCGTAAAAAATGGCGCGGAAATTTTCGGCGATTCTAATTTTCATGGGCGTGATGCCGGACTGCGGTTTTGCAGCGGGTCAGGATTTCACACCGGTGATGGAAGCGACCATGGCGCGCGGGTCGCGCTGCGGCCAGCGGCCGCTCGCGGCGTGCGTCAAAAAGGCATCGACGACACGGTTGAAATCCTCCGCCGCCTCGAGATTCATGGTGTGGCCGCAGTTAGGCAAAATCGTCAACGCCGCCGATGGGATGGTCTGCTTGAGCAGCAGCCCGGGCTGCAGGCAGGGCCAGTCCTCGTCGCCGTTAACGATCAGGGTGGGCACGGTCAGCTTGGCCAGCGCATCGGTCATGCTGTAGAGCGACGGCCGTTCGCGCTGCACCCCCAACTGGGTGTTGGCCGCACCCAGCGCCGAATGCTCGAGGAACTGCGTCTTGAATTCGGCAAAGCCAAGCGGGTCGGAGCGCAGGAAGGGCAGGCGCGTCGGCCCCACCGCGTAGGTCTCGACAAAGGCGGCCATGCCTTTGTCCAGCAACAACCCGGCACAGGCGGCGGCCTCTTCGCGAAAACGCTCGCGCTGCGCCAGCTCCGCGCCATAGCCGCAACCGGCAACACACAGCGACAGCGCCCGCCCCGGATGCTGCAAACCAAGGTGCAGCGTTGCAAACCCGCCCATCGACAGCCCGACGATGTGCGCCCTGGCTATGCCGGCGTGGTCCATCACCGCAATGATGTCGGCCACCGCGCGATTTTGCGAATACGAGGACGCATCGGGCGGCACCGAGGAGGGCGGATAACCGCGCGCGTTAAAGCGCAGCGTGCGGTAACGCCTGGAAAAAAAACGCACCTGCGGTTCCCAACTGCGCATGTCACCGGCGAATTCGTGCACGAATACGATGGGCACGCCCTCCCCGGTCGATTCGTAATGCAGGTCCACGCCATCATCGGTGCGGGCAACAGCCATTTCTTGCTCCTTCGGGGTATCGGTTGTCAAATCAGCGCCGGCGCGGCGCGAGCTCAGTCAAACTTGAGGCCAGCCCTTTTGATGACCGAGCCCCAGCGCTGGTAGTCATCGCGGATGAAGGCGGCAAATTCCTCCGGCGTGTTCGGAGAAGCGATGGTGCCGCTCTCGGCAAAGCGCTGAAGCACGTCGGGGGCTTCAAGCACCTTGCGCAAGGCTGCGTTGAGGCGGCCGATGACCACCGGCGGCGTCGCCGCCGGGGCATGCACGCCGTACCAGAGGGCAATGTCCATGCCCCTGATATCGCGCTCGGTAAAGGTCGGGGTATTCGGCACAAGGCTGCTGCGCCTGGCGCTGGCCGACGCGAGCGGCCGCAGCTTGCCCGACTGGATGTGCGGCAGCAGCGAGGGTGCGGCATCGAACATCACCTGCACGCGGCCGCTTGCCACATCGACCACCGCCGGACCGCTGCCCTTATACGGAATGTGCAGCATGTCGATGTCGGCGGCGATCTTGAGCAACTCACCGGCAAAATGCGGCGTGCTGCCGTTTCCCGCCGAGGCGAAACTCATCTGGCCGGGCCTGGCTTTGGCCATGGCGATAAATTCTTCCACGGTGTTCACCGGCAGCGTGGCGCTCACGGTCATGATCATCGGCAAGATGGCCAGCAGCGACACCGGCGCGAAATCCTTGAACGTATCATAGGGCAGCTTGGGGAACACGTACGGCCCGCTGCCGTGGGTGGCATTGTTACTTTGCAGCAGCGTATAGCCGTCCGGTTGGGACTGGGCGACATAAGCTGCCGCGATGGCGCCGCTGGCGCCGGCGCGGTTCTCGACCACCACCGGAGAGCCCATCACCTGCGCCAGCTTGGCGCCGACGACGCGGGCGATGAAGTCGGCGGCGCCGCCCGGCGGCGCGGTGACGATGATGCGGATAGGCTTGCTCGGGTAATCATCACCCGGTGCCGCGTGGACAAAGCCGCTGCCCGCGGCAATCAAGACTAAGAAAGAAAAGAGAATTTTCACTGTCATCTCCTGTGCAACAACAAGTAACAACATAGCAGCGCCGGCATGGCGCGATTCAGTCAAATTTCACGCGCGCCTGTTTGATCACCGTGCCCCAGCGCAGGTAGTCCTCGCGCATGAAGGCGGCGAACTCCGCGGGGGTGTCGCCTGCAGCCTGCACGCCCTGCTCGGCAAAGCGCTGCTGCACGTCCGGGGCATCGAGCACCTTTCGCAAGGCAGCGTTGAGGCGGCTCACCACAAGCGGCGGCGTGGCGGCCGGGGCGAGCATGCCGTACCAGATCGATATGTCCATGCCCTTGAAGCCGCGCTCGCCGAAGGTCGGCACGTTGGGCACGAGGGGATTGCGCTTGACGCTGGCGGCGGCAAGCGGGCGCAACTTGCCCGACTGGATATGCGGCAGCAACGAAGGGGCGGCGTCGAACATCACCTGCACCCGTCCGCTTGCCACATCGACTACAGCCGGTCCGCTGCCCTTGTAGGGGATGTGCAGCATGTCGATGTCGGCGGCGATCTTGAACAGTTCGCCGGCGAGGTGCGGCGCACCGCCGTTGCCCGATGAGGCAAAGCTCATCTGGCCGGGCTTGGATTTGGCCAGGACGACGAATTCGTCCACCGTGGCCACCGGCAGCGCGGCGGTCACCGTCATGATCACCGGCAGGACGGCCAGCAGCGACACCGGCGCGAAATCCTTGAACGAATCGTAGGGCAGTTTCGGGAACACATAGGGCCCGATGCCGTGCGTGGTGATGGAGTTTTGCAGCAGGGTGTAGCCGTCGGCCTCGGCCTGCGCCACAAAGGCTGCGGCAATGGTGCCGCTTGCGCCCGCGCGGTTCTCCACCAGCACCGGCACGCCGAGGTTGGCCGACAGCTTGGTGCCCACCACCCGCGCGATGAAATCGGCGGCGCCGCCCGGCGGGACGGTGACAATGATGCGGATGGGCTTGTTCGGGTAGTCATCACCCGGCGCCGCGTGGACAAGGCCGCTGCCCGCGGCGATCGACACCAAAAAAGCGATTAGAAATTTCATTGCCATCCCTTTAGCAAACGCATTTTGACCGGCGAGAAGCCGCGCCTCTTCCGGTGCCTCCTTTGAAGATCTGGTTTTCCGGCTGCGCGACCGTGTGTCCGGCCGTCGGGTGGAGGGCTTGCCAAAGACGGATGCCACCCGCTGATGGCGAGTATATGCATAATCGACTTAAAATCCATCACTACCGCCGTTTAATTTTCGCACCGTCCCTCTGTCCGGTTCCCATGCTCATCAATCTGGCTGAAAATTTCCGCGCGCTGTTTTATGCGCCCTTTTACGCCACCCAGCCGCTGGACATTTACGCCGTCAAGGGTCCCTGTCGTCAAAGGCCTGCAGTCCCGCCGGAAAGCGGTCGCGGTGGAGGAACCGGCGACGCACCCCGGGTTGCTGTTTGGCACGGCTTAGCGGCTGCCGAGGCGGCATGGCGAATGTCGCCGCGGCGGGTTCCAGCAGGTGACACAGCAGGTGACACAGCAGGTGACACAGCAGGTGACACAGCAGGTGACACAGCAGGTGACACAGCAGGTGCACCGGCTGGTGCACCTGCTTGACACCCTCGAGAATTGTCAACTACCATGACCCGCTCGTCGGCGTGGACGATGCCGGGGCGAACACTGCAACCCAACCTCCCGAGCCGCCCCCCATCGGCAACCGAAATTCGGAGCGACCACGATGCAGCCGATCCATCCCCAGTTCCCTAATCTTTTCAGCCCCCTCGCACTGCGCAAACTAACACTGCGCAACCGCGTCGTCATGCTGCCGATGGGCAGCAGGTTCGCAAAGGAAGGCAAGCCCTCGGAAGGTGATTACGCGTTTTATCGCGCGCGCGCGCGCGGCGGCGTCGGACTCATCATCACCGGTGGGTCGCCGGTGCATGTCAACAGCACGATGCGCGGCCGCGGCTATTACGAACCGTTCAATCGGGAAGCCCTGCCGGCGCTCGCCAGACTGGCCGATGAAGTGCACAGCGAGGGCGCCGCAATAGTCGGCCAGGTATTCCATCGCGGGCGCATCACGCTGGGCGATTCGGACTGGCCCACCTGGGGTCCCTCTCCGGTCGCGATGCCGGGCAACGACCCGCAGATACCGCATGAAATGACCCTTGCCGAGGTCGAAGGCATGATCGAGGCATTCGGCCGCTCCGGCGCCAACCTGTGCGAGGCCGGTTTTGACGGCGTCGAGATCCATGCCGCACACGGCTACCTCGTGGCGCAGTTCCTGTCCGAGCAGGCCAACCGCCGGGAGGACCGCTACGGCGGTTCGGCACAGAACCGGATGCGATTCCTGCTCGACATCGTCGACGCCACTCGTGCGGACATCGGCCCTGGCGCAGTGCTTGGCATTCGCATCAGTGCCGATGAAGGCGAGGATGTCGAGGACGGCATTCGCCTGCCCTACAGCGAACAGATTGCGCGAGCTCTGGCAGCGACCGGGAAGGTCGATTACATCTCAGTCACCATCGGCATACGCGGCGCCTACGTCAAGGACATGTCGGTCCATGTCGGCCCCACCATCCCGCTTGCCGCCGCCATCCGCAAGGCCAGTGGACTACCCGTCATCGCGGGCCAGCGCATCAACCATCCGTCACTCGCCGAAACTACGCTCGCGTCGGGCGCTGCAGACTTGATCGGCATGGCCCGGCCGCTGATCGCCGACTGGGAGTGGGTCGCCAAGGCGCGCGACGGGCGCGCCGGACAGATCCGCCCGTGCATCGCCTGCAACCAGGTCTGCCGGTCGCCTTCGATGGGCTGCCTTCACAGCCCCACCGCGGGCCGCGAAACCGTCTGGCCCCCTGGGGGCCTTGCACGTGCGCCGGTTGCGCGCAAGGTCGTTGTCGTGGGTGGCGGGCCGGGCGGCCTCGAAGCCGCGATCCAGGCCGCCGAGCGCGGGCATGCCGTGGTGCTGTTCGAGGCGGGTCGCCGGCTCGGCGGGCAGGCGCGCATCGCATCGCTCGCACCCAATCGAACCGAAGTCGACGGCGTCATCGCATATCGCGCACTGGAGCTCGAGCGGCTGGGCGTAACAGTGCGGCTGGGCGTAACAGCTGATGCAGCCTCGGTGCTTGCCGAGAAACCAGATGTGGTGGTGATCGCCACCGGCGCGGCTCCGGTCGCACCCGATGACATCGAGGGAGGCGACCTAGCCCATGTCATCGACGTGTGCACGGTCCAGGAGCCCGACGGTGCCACCGAGGCGCTACTGGCTTCGGCGAAAAGCGCTGTGGTCGTTGATGACGGCAGCGGTTTCTGGGAAACCTGCAGCGCCGCCGAGACCCTCGGCACACTCGGCCTGCAGGTTCACTTCGTCAGCCCGGCCCGCACCATCGGAGCCAACCTGCCCTTTGAGGCCATCGGTCCGATGACGCGACGGCTGCGCTCGCTCGGCATCACACTGCTGCCCATGCACCGGGTCAGCACGATCGAGCCAGGCAAGGTCCTCGCGTACGACGCGGTCAAGGTCGCCGCGACACGCGTCCTAGAGGAAGTCGAGCTGCCGGCCGATGTCGTCGTCTATTTTGCCGGCAAGCGCGCGCGTATCGGTCTCGCCGCGACGCTGGAAGGAAAGGTGTCGGAGATACACATGGTAGGCGACTGCGTCTCGCCGCGCCGCATCAACCACGCCGTCCTGGAGGGGTACCAAGTGGGTCGCTCGCTTTGACGCCCAGCAAACCCGGGAACGGCAGACCAGGCCCCGCCAGCCTGGCGCCCCACACAGATCAGCAATCGCACAAAAAAAACAACCAGCCGCAAATCGAGGAGGCCATTTGAGCATGATGAAATATTCGTCAATCGCGCTGTTCGCAGCGATGCTGGGGGGTGCCGCGCCGGGCACTCTGGCCCAAGCGACAAAATCCGCGGACGTTGGAGCATATCCGGCCAAACCGGTGCGCATCGTCGTCGGTTTTGCGGCCGGCGGTGGATCAGACGTGCTGGCGCGATTCTTTGCGCAGCGGCTGTCCGAATCGTTCAAGCAGGGCGTCATCGTCGAGAACAGGCCGGGAGCCACCGGCAATATCGCAGCCGAGCACGTCGGCAAGTCGGCGAGCGATGGCTACACGCTGTTGATGACCCCGAATTCCCACGTCATCAATTCACTCCTGTACAAGAAGGTCCCCTATGACCCGGTCAAGGACTTCGCGCCGGTCAGCGTTGTCGCGGTTGCTCCCAACTCGCTGACTGCGCATCCCGGTCTTGGCGTCACGTCGGCGCGGGAGTTCATCGCCCTCGCCAAATCCCGGCCTGGTGCACTCTCCTATTCCTCGCCGGGCAGTGGTTCAGCGCAGCACCTCGCAGCCGAGTTGTTCGCGGCGATGGCTGGCATCAAGTTGCTGCACGTTCCATACAACGGTGGCGGCCCGTCGACTACCGCGGCCCTTGGCGGCCAGGTGCAGGTCCTGACCAGCAGCCTGCCCACGGCGATGCCCCACATCCGCAGCGGCAAGCTGCTCGCGCTCGGTGTAACCAGCGCCGCCCGCTCCGAACTTGCGCCGGACCTGCCCACCCTTGCGGAGGCCGCCGACCTGCCAGGTTACGAGGCGACCGTTTGGTATGGCCTGTTCGCAACTGCCGGCACACCGCCCGCGGTTGTGCAGAAACTCAACGCCGAGATTGAGCGCCTCATCAAGTTGCCCGAAGTGCGCGAAAAAATGATCGGCATGGGATTCGAACCTTTTCGGAACAGCCCGGAGGACTTCGCCAAGCTGATCGCCGGGGACCTGCAGCGCTGGGCCAAGATAATCGAAGCATCCGGCGCCAAGGCCGATTGACTAGCCCTGCAGCGTTGCCCGGGTTGCCGGTTGCTGCAATACGGAATCGAAACGCATGACCGAAAAATCAATCCGAGCCGGCACCACCGCGCTGCCCCCTGCGGCACAGCTGGTGAACTTCCTGGCCTCCACACAGACTGAGGATATACCCCAACGCTTGTACGAGCGCGCCAAGGACCTGCTGATCGACCATCTCGGTGTCGCCTACTGCGGGCTGCACCTGCCATGGTCGCGCATGATCTGCGAACGCGCGATGGCGGACGGTGGTCCTCCATCAAGCACAGTCTACGGCCACGGCAAGGTCGCGGCACGCAATGCAGCGCTCGCGAACGCCACGGTAGCGCATGCAATCGAACTCGATGACACGCACATCCCGTCTCTCAGTCATCCGAGCGCAGTCGTATTTCCCGCAGCCCTCGCCGTCGCCGAGGCGCAGGGGGCAACCGGGCGGGATTTTCTCGCCGCCTACATCCTCGGTGTGGAAGCAATGGGACGCATCGGCCGCGCCGCGGGGCCGGCGCTGATCAATGCGGCATTCCACCCGACCTCGACCAACGGCGTTTTCGGTGCTGCAGCCGCCGTCGCAAAACTGTTGCGGCTGGACGCGCACGGCATCGAAGCCGCATTCGGGCTCGCCGCGTCGATGGCCTCGGGCGTGATGCAGTTCTCCCTTGAGAGCGAGGGCACCATGGTCAAGCGCCTGCATGCAGGGCTTCCGGCAGAGCGCGGGGTGCTGGCGGCCCAGCTCGCTGCCGAGGGCTTTTCCGGGCCGGTCGGCGGTATTGACGGTGAACGGGGCTTCCTGCGCGTTTTCGCCCGACACGGCGATAGCACCAGCATCGCCGAGAAGCTTGGCACCGCGTTCATGCTTGAGGATATGACCATCAAGGTCAATGCCTGCTGCCTGCATTTCGCAAGCCTCGTCGACGCCCTCAACGAATGCAGCGCCGCGAGCGGCCTGCCGGCGCACCGCATCGAGTCGGTCGAGGCCTTTGGGCCAAAGGCCCTCATCAACGGGCACATGGAATACCGGCCCGCCTCAGTAATGGCGGCGCAGTACAGCCTGCCCTACGTCACTGCCGCCACCCTCTTGCTCGACCCACGCAACCCGGACTCGTTTGACGATGCGGTGATGTCACGCCCGGACCTGCTGGCGCTGGCCGACCGGGTCAGTGCATCCGAAGATGCCGGGCTGGAGAGTTATTTCCCGAAAAAATTTCCGGCGCGCGTACGCATCCGTTACACCGGCGGCAAGGTCGTCGAGAGCAGAATACTCGACCCGTTGGGGTCCACAGAACGCCCGCTGACCCGAGCGGGCATCGCCGACAAGTTCCGGACCCTCAACGCGACGCGAACGCCGCGCAGGCTCCAGGACAACCTTATTGCAGCCGCCAGTGACGTCGATGCGCCAGGCGGCCTGGAGCGCCTGTGCGCTCTGCTAGGCGCGGGAAACGTGCAGAGCTGAGATTTTCCCGGGCGTGCCGCGCCCAGCCTACTGCTTGGCCAGCCCTATGGCAGAAATGGTCTTTTCGTTCTTGGCCGTCTCGCGCTGGATCAATTCCACCAACTGGGCGGGCGTTTCGGTACCCGGCTCCATACCCAGGTCGAGTATGCGCGAGCGCACTGTTTCCGATTGCTGAGCCTCCCTGACGGCGGCGGCAATCCTGTCGATCACCGCCTGCGGGGTGCCTGCCGGCGCCCACAGTCCGTACCAGGTGTCACTCTCATAGCCAGGCACGCCGCCCTCCGCAATGGTCGGAACGTTCGGCAAAAGCGGCAGCCGCGTTTTGCCACTCGAACCCAGCGCAACGATCTGCCCGGAACGCAGGTGCGACAGCGTGGTCGGGATGGACAGCATGCCAAACGTGACGCGGCCTGCCAGCACATCGGCCAGCGCATCCGCACCCCCCTTGTAGGGAATATGGTTGAGCCTGAGGTTGGCCATCATGCCGAACAGTTCGCCAGCCAGGTGGTCGCCGCCACCCTTGGCCGTAGACGCCCAGTTGACCGGGTGCTGGCTGGCATGGGCCATCACGAGAAACTCCTTGAGGTTTTTCGCCGGCACGGCCTGTGGGTTCACAACCACCAGCAGCGGCGTCGAGGACATCTTGGCGATTGGCGACAGCTGCTTGATCGGATCAAAACCCATTTCCTTGTACAGGAACGGGTTCATCGTAATGGTGCCGACAAAGGATGCCAGCAGCGTATACCCGTCAGGCTTTGCGCGCGCCACCAATTGCCCGGCGATGTTGCCGCCTGCGCCGGTTCGGTTCTCCACCACCACCGGCTGCTTCCATGCCGCACTAAGCGACTGGGCGAGCAGGCGCGTGACAATATCGGTGCCGCCTCCGGCACCGGCCGAAACCAGCACGCGGACCGGCCTGTCGGGAAACGCTTCCTGGCTCCATGCTGCGCTGGATGTGACTAATAGCGAAGCCATCAATCCCAGTACGGGCAATCGTTTCATTTCGATCTCCTCCTTTTGTCTGAATCAGCAACCACCATCACGCAATATGGCCGATGCCCCATCACCGGGTCGTGGTGGCCGTCATTGCAGCCCCTCGCCCGGCGAGGCGACCGAACACAATGTTGTTGGCGATCGACACGCCTCCACCATAGTAACGTTCACCGATGACGCCCCCGGCTGCTTCGCCTGCCGCAAACAGGCCACGAATCGGCCGGTCGGCATCGTCGAGCACCTGGGCATCCGCGCTAATGCGCAATCCGGTACCGGTAATCACCAGGATCGCGGGGCGTACCCGGGCCGCATAAAATGGCGGGGTGCGCACGGGCTTGAGGTTCGCCGGCGCCTTGAAGAACAGCGTGTCCTGGCCGGCGTCGCAATCACGGTTGTATCGCTCGACCGTCGTCAACAGCGTCTCCCTGCGAATTCCCACCTTCTCGGCCAGCTCGGAGATGCTCGACGTCTTGGTCAGTTTTCCTTCCCGGGCAAATTGTTCAAGGCGCTCGGGCACCCAATTCTCGAACAGCCGCTTGTAACTCATCACGGCCTTGGCCGACTGTCGCGCTTGTTCGTCAAAAACCACGATGGCTTCGCCACCAAGCTGGGCTTTCACCACCCCCGACATCACGGCATACGCCGCCGTTTCATTGACGAAACGGCGGCCATCCCGGTTGACGAACATCAGCCACCCGGGAAGGTATGACTCCGGATCCTTGACGAACCCTGCGGTGATTTCAAGCAGGCCGCAGTTGTACCCGCTGAGCGCGGCACCCACCTGCTGCCCCATGGCGATCGCGTCACCGTTCGAATGCCGTCCGCCGATGTACCAAGTAAGATTGTCCTGGATGGCGGCATCCGGGTAGTAGCGAGCGAGCAGTTCCCGGTTTTGCCCGAACCCGCCTGTCGCAACGACAACTGCGCCGGCATGCACCGACTCGCCGTCAACCTCAATGCCTGTCACGGCGCCATCGCTTGTGAGCAACCGGCGCACGCGTGTTCTCAGTGTAGTGACTACGCCGCGCGTGCTGGCAGCCTGGTCCAAGGCGGCCACGAGCCCGGCACCATATTCCACCGGGCGGTGGCCGCGCGGCACGGTATCGACGCCCGCAACATACAGATGCTCCGGGCGGTACTCCACGCCGTGCGACATCAGCCATTCGAGTCCCCCGGCCGACTCGTCCGCCAGGCGCCGGACAAGGGACGCCTCGGCACGGTACTGGCTTAGCGTCATGCAGTAGTGGTACATGGCGTCCGCGGAGTCCTCGATCCCGCGCGCCCTCTGCACGCTGGTGCCCGCAGCGTAGAAAACCCCCGTCGATAGCGCCGTCGAACCACCAACTGAATCACCCGCCTCTACCAGCAACACCCGCGCACCGTGGTCGGCGGCCGTGATCGCGGCAGCGAGTCCGGCACCACCGCTGCCGATCACAATCACATCAAAATCGCGCTGCATTCCCCCGCTTCCTTTCCGAAAGGCCGCTGTCGGCATCGCACCTGGCGAGCCCCCCCGGAGCGCCGGCCCCTGGCTCCGTTTTGCCGGAGGACCAGTGCGGGCTCCGGAACCCCTGAATAGATTACACCTTACCGCCGCAGCGCGTTGCCCAATATGGCTGCATCAAGCCGGCGTATCTCGCGGCCGTGCCCTGCGCCTGACTGACCCCGCGCCCGCCCAGTTCGATCCTGAATCGCATTGCCATCCCCCGAACAAGGCCAAGCATCTGCATAATCGACTTAAAATCCATCTCCACCGCCGTCCAATTTCCGCTGCGCAACCTTCCGGGCCCCATGCTCATCAAACTTGCTGAAAATTTCCGCGCGCTGTTTTATGCGCCCTTCTACGCCACCCAGGCGCTGGGTTTTTACGCCGACGAAGGCGTCGAGCTGCGCTTGCTCGATTCGCCGGCGCCCGGCGCATCCATCGCCGGACTGCTCGATGGCAGCATAGACGTGACCTGGGCCGGGCCGATGCGCGTGATGAAAGACCGCGAAGAGCACCCGCCTTCGGGCACCTCGTTACAGTGCTTTTGCGAGGTGGTGACGCGCGACCCGTTTTTCCTTGTGGCGCGGATCGAAGCGCCGGGCTTCAGTCTCGCCGACTTCAGGCACCTGCGCCTGGGGTCAGTGAGCGAAGTGGCGACACCGTGGTTGTGCCTGCAGCAGGACTTGCGCGATGCCGGCATCGATCCGAATGCCGTGGCACGGGTGAAAGACCAGGGCATGCAGGCCAACCTCGACGCGCTGCGCGCCGGGCGCCTCGATGTCGTACAGTTGTTCGAGCCCTACGTGTCGGTCGCGCACGCCGAAGGCTTTGGTCGCATCGTGTACGCCGCGAGCGAGCGCGGCCCCACTGCCTACACCAGCCTGATCGCCACGCGCGACGGCGTCAACCGCAACCGCGATGCATTTGCCGCCATGGTCCGCGCCACGGCGCGCATGCAGGACTGGCTGGCGGGGCACGATGCGGATGAGCTCGCCGCCGCTGCCGCGCCGTTTTTCCCCGGCGTTGCGCCGGCGCTGTTCCTCACCGCGCTGCAACGCTACAAACAAGCCGGTATCTGGGGAACCACGCCGGACATCTCACGCGCCGGTTTTGCGCGCCTGGCGCAAAGCATCCAAAGCGGCGGCTTTGTCAAAACCATTGCCACCTACGAGGATTGCGTCGCAGTAATCTAGCGGCAAGGCGCCGTCACGCCGGCACTCAACCGAGAATATATCGTCCTCCCCCAAAGGGGCATCATTACGGCTAGCCGCACAAATTTTGCCAAAATACACGTAATTTCCCTTTGGTAGTGGGACCATACCTCGCTAGCGATTTGGACTGCAGGGCGATCCATTTTGTGGACAGCTAGAATTTCTACTTTGCAATTGCATCTTGTATTTTCCGAAATTTCCTACGTGCTGCGCTAAACCATTACTCAGGAGTTGCCAAGTAAGACGACATAATTTGTATGAGTTTGTGTGGGTTCAAGACCGCGTTGTGTCGACTAAACAGGTGACTCCTGAGTAATGTTGGCCGTCTTTACCAGCCAGAATATTATGGGACAGACCACGGTTCCGGAGCGATGGGTGCAGCGAAATGGTGAGCTCTCCCATATGCCCCACCATATGTCACATATTTCACGCGTCGCTGGCAGCGGATTATTACGTTTTTCTCACAGTCATATTGAACACGTTCCTCATCACTCTTCTCATTTGTCCGGAACTTTTTTCGTGGTCTGCGGCAATTGACATAAGTTCCGGGTAGGTTTTTGCGTCCTGACCGAGTACCAGTATCAATGACTCGACCAGAGAGAAATCTTTAGAACCAATGGCTATTGCCAAGCATGCGCTTATCCATTCCCTTCTCGTAACGCTTTGTACGGGAAGACTTCTAACTATCTTAAAGAGCACACAATCAGCAAACGGGATGTTGGTAATTGCCTTCGGCAGCCATGCTCTCAGGATACCGTCTAGTTGCATGGACCACATCGGCAAGTCGATTGCTGCGATGAATAACCCACTCTGCCAATTGTGGATACGCGTAAGTTCATTGACGTCGATATCTGCGAGAGCATCTACCCGCGGTCCGCCGAGATAGCCAAAAACTTGCTTCAACCTATTTCGGTAGGCACTTGCGCCACACGTAGTGCAGTATCGGTCCATGCACCAATTGCGATTGCCTGCATCTCTTATGCAATCTAACAATGGATTTCTCACTCCAACTCCTCTTTCTTCCTAACGCCCAATGATCGCTCCCAACATGACGAATCCGACAACGAATTAGAACCTGAAAATTATATTGGTCGACAGGCTCGCCACACGAGCCTTGCCTGAACTTGATCGAACCCTCAGGGACAGACCACGGTTTTCGTTCGATACAATCCGCACATCGGCTGGAAACTCACCATGGACGGGCGTTTCGGGGCAGCGTTCGGATACAAAGCATTTGAAACCGCGCCCCCTATTCCCCTATCATCGTCCTGTTAGCTAACTTAGCCAGATCAATGTAGACTAGGCAACGACACAAACTCCTCCCAGGACTCCAACATGCAATGCAACATGCTTGAAGCAAAGAACAAACTTTCCAAACTCGTGCAAGCCGCCCTCGCCGGCGAGGATGTTGTCATCGCCAACAAAGGTGTTCCGGTTGTCCGCTTGGTCAAGGTAGGGCCGCAGAAAATTGCGCGCACGCCCGGAGCGTGGCAGGGCTTGCCCAAAGCCCGTGCCGACTGGGATGCCCCCGCCACCAATGCCAACATCGCCAATGCGCTCACCGGTGGCAAATTGCCGTGAAGCGATACCTGCTCGACACGCACCTGGTCTACTGGTGGATGACGGCAGATACCCGGCTGGGAAAAACCACGCAGCGCATCATCGGCAAATCCGAGATTATCGTGAGTACTGCCAGCGTGTGGGAGATGGTGCTGAAAAATGCCAGGGGCAAGTTACCCTTACCCGAAGGGCCGGTGACCGAGCAACTCGAAGCGCAGGGCTTTATGCTGTTGCCGATCCTGCCGCGTCACATCGAGGCCGCACGCAAACTGATTTGCGACCACGCAGACCCATTTGATCGTTTGCTCATTGCGCAGGCGCAGGATGAACGGGTGACGTTTCTGACGCGCGATGCCGCGATCCTTGGGTTGGAATTGGAGGCGGTCGCAAAGGGCTGATTGTGGTGCGACCGGTGGGATGCGGAAATCCGGATAAAAGTCGGATTCGTTTAATCCGACTTTGACTCTGATTTCATTTCAAATATGCTGGAAACCCGCGCCAGCAGGAGGTTTCCAGTCATGCCGCCCGGTGCGGCTAGCGTGCGCCGGCGGCCTCGAGCATCTGCACCATATCGCGAAATCCGCGCGAACGCGCCAGCGCGAGCGGCGTGTTGCCCTGGCGGTCGGTAAGGCGGGTGTCGGCGCCGGCGGCAAGCAGTGCGCGCAGCACCGCCTGGTGGCGCGCCCCGCCGTCGCCGAGCACCACCGCCTCGATCAGCGCGTTCCAGTGCAGGATGTTGACGTGATCGAGCGGCGCGCCGGCGGCGATGAGCTGGCGCACCACACCGGGGTGGCCATGATGCGACGAGGCGATCAGTGCGGTGCCGTAATGGATGCTGGTGATGAGCTTGGCGCTGGCGCCCGCGGCAAGCAGCACGCGCAGTGTTTCATCATCACCGAGTATGCCGACGATGGTGACGGCGTCGTAGCGGTCGTTCTCGAAGGCGCCCAGGTTGGCGCCGGCACGGGCGAGGGCGCGGATCACCTCGTGGCGTTTTGCGTACGCCGCCACGTGCAGCGGTGTGCGGCCGTAAGGGTCGCGCACCTCAAGATCGGCTTTTTTTGCGATCAGCTTTTCGACGGAGGCAATATCGCCCTTGTGCGCGGCGGCGTGCAAGGGGCCGAATTGCGCGATCTCCGCCGCCGAAGGTGAAACCGGAAACGCCAGCACCGGCGAGCTGGCCAGACCGAGGCAGCAGGCGAGCAACACCATCACGCCCTGCACCCGGCGGCGCACGCCTTGCCAGACCGTGGGGCTAGGCCGCACGCGCCAGCTCCAGCGCCCGCGTGGTGGTGAAGTACTTGGCCAGCATATTGGGCACTTCCCAATCTGGCATGGCACCGGCCTTGAGGTAGGCGAGGAACCCGGCCGCAACCTGGCCGAAGTGTGCCTCATGGCCGATATGGTACGAAGCCGGCACGGTGACTTCAAAGCCGGCGGCGGAAGGCTTGATGCCGATGCCGGGATATTTCGCCTCGACGGTTTTTAACGATTGTTCGAGAGCCGCTGCAAACGCCTTGCCATCCACGCCTTCTAGCGGCTCGATGTACAGCGCCGGCTGGTAGTGTTGCTCCCTGCCCTGGCGGATGACCAGTTCGGCCTTGTCGCCGCGCATGACGGAAAAATGCGTGTCGGCGCTGCCGGTCGGCGCCTCGAAATTCCACAGCACCGACACTTTTGCATGCACGCCGCGGATGCGATAAGTGAATTCGCCGTTGGCATAAACATGCAGCGTGCCGTCGGCCTGCACGTCTTTTTTCAGGTACTCAGGCCAGGTCTTCAGCTGCGTGACTTTTTCGAATTGCGCGGCGCTCAAGACCGTCGGCCAGCGGCGCGCGGCCAGCACCTCGATGTCCTTGTGGTAATCGATGATCTCGCCGGGAAAGCATTCCCACTGCACCAGGTCGACGAGGTGGGTGGTGACGTCGACGATGCCCTCGCCTTGCTGGTCGACGTCAAAACACCAGCCCGGGCGCTTGAGCGGCGCGCCCGATACGATCTTGGAAAAATGGTGCACGCTTTCCTTGGTCACCGACGGGTGCGCGGCGTCACCGGACTGCAACGCGCCGAACACCGCCGGCAGCATGGAGAATTCCTTTTGCAGCAGGGTGGTGATTTCGTGCCGCTCGGTCATGATGTCGTAGAGCATCACGCCTTTTTGCGCCGCGGTGGCAAAGGTCTTTTCCAGCTGCGCAAAGCCGGCGGCGTCGATGACCATGGGCTTGTCGGCCAGCACATGGGTGCCGGCGGCGATGAGTTGGCTGAAATATTCGGTCTTGCGCAGGTTGTTGCCGCAGATCACCACCATGTCGCCGGCCTTGTCGCGCATGCAGCGCTCGAAAAAATCGGCGTCGGTGCACAAGCTGGTGACCCAGCGCGTCGGGTTTTCCGCGCGTGCGTTGAAGCCGGCGATTTTTCCGAGGTAATCCTGCAGGTCCGGCCCCTCGGGGGCATACACATGCACCGTGGCCTCGACATCGGGGACCATGTTCTTTTGCAGCAGCGCGGCGTGGAAGTGGCCGGGATCGAGAATGGTCAGTTTCATGGTTTTCCTGTAACCGGGAGCGGCGCAAAGCGCGGCACGCTGCGGCCCTCGACAATGACATTTTCAACAAACATCGACAACGGTCGCACCCACAGCTTGCCCTCGCCGTAGAGCGGCCGGTAGACGACGTGCTGTTCATGGGTTTCGGAGTGGGTGGCAATGCCGACCACTTCGTACTCGCCGCCCTTGTAGTGGCGGTATTTTCCGGAAGGTATGCCTTCTGTCATCGCGCAAGCGCCTTTGGCCCGCGGCGCAAATCAGGTCTTGTTACGGTAAATGACCTCGGGGCCTTCGCTGCCCGCGGTGCGCTCATAGACGCCATTCTCCGCCTTCTGGTAGCGCGTAAAACCGGAACTCTTGATCGCGGCCTCGGAAGTGGAATATTTTCCGCCCAGCGCGACGCGGCTGATCTGCCGCTCGCAGGCCTGGCCACAGGCCGGACATTGCGTCAGCTTGTCATCGGCGATGCGCTGCATCACCTCAAATCCGCCTTTGCACTGTTCGCAGTGGCCGGCGGTGGGAGCGTATTCGTAAAGAGGCATGGATGTATTTTACCGTGCCAAGCCCCTACACCCCAAAAAACCGCACGGCCTTTGAGCTGAGCGCTGCTAGGGCATGATCTGGCCGCCGTTCACCTCAATCACCTGTCCGGTCACAAAACTGCTCATCGCATCCGAGGCAAGGTAGAGCATGGTTCCGGCACACTCCCTGGCTTCACCGATGCGTTTTTGCGGGATGGCAGCGCGGGATGCCTCAAGGGCCTCGGGCGGGGTAAAGCCCTCATGGAAAGGCGTCATGATCACGCCCGGCGATACCGCGTTGACGCGGATGTCGTCGCCGGCGAGTTCCTTTGCCCAACCGTGCGTCGCGCTGGATATAAACCCCTTGGTCGCCGCATAGATCACCGAACCGACGCCGCCGCCGTGACGGGCGGCGCTGGAACTGACGTTGATGATGCAGCCGCCGCCACCTTGCGCGCGCATGGCACGTACCGCCTCACGCACAAAATACGCGACCTGCCTCACGTTGAGCGCAAGGATGGCATCAAGGTAGGCATCGTCATAGTCGGCCACCTTGACGCGCGCGACCAGCCCACCGGCGTTGTTGACCAGGATATCGATGCGTCCGAATGCGTCCACGGTCTGCGCCACGATGCGGCGCGGCACGCCCGCAGCCGTCACATCCCCGTCCAGCACGACGGCATCACCACCGGCATTGCGCACATCAGTCGCCACAGTTTCGGCACGTTCCAGGCCGGTATGGCAATGGACCGCCACGCGACAGCCGGCAGCGCCAAAGGCCCGCGCGGCAGCCGCGCCAATGCCGCTGCTCGCGCCGGTGACCAAAACCACCTTCCCCTTCAAATCAGACATCGGTGGCGATGCCACGGCCGTCGGCATGGCTGCGCCTAGGCGCCGTAGCGCATGCGCACGCCCACGACCTGGCCGGTCATGAACACGCCTGCGGTACCGGCGAGAAACAACACCGTCTGCGCAATTTCTTCGGGCTTGCTGTAACTGCCCAGAACGTCGAGCGCTTTTTTCTCCTCCCATTGCACCACCGCGGCACGTGCCAGCGGCGTATCGGTAATGCCCGGATTGAGGGCGTTGACCGTAACTCCGTACTTGCCCATTGTCAGCGCCAGGCTCTTGGTGAGCGCGATCATGCCGCCCTTTGACGCGGCGTAGTGCGCGTAATCGATGCTGCCGTAGACGCCGCGGTCCGAGGTGACCAGGATCATGGTCCCGGCCTTTTGCGCCGCCATCACGCGCCCGACATCACGCGTAATGTAGAAGGTGCCGTCAAGGTTGACCCGCAACACCGCGCGCCAGTCCTCGTCCTGCATTTCCAGAAAGGGCTTGCGCGGACAAATACCGGCGGCGTGCATGAGAACATCGATGCGGCCGTACTCGGCCTGTGTGCGCGATACCAGGCCGGCGACCGAGGACGAGTCCCCGATATCACACGCCACCGCAATGGCGCTGCCGCCGGCCGCCACAATATCCCCGGCCGCCGAAACGGCGCCGGCCTCATCGCGGTCCGCCACCACCACCTTCGCCCCGTTCGCGCCCAGGAGCAGCGCCGAGGCGCGGCCCATGCCGGATGCACCACCCGTGACTATCGCCACCCTGCCTTTGACGCTCATGCCCTACTCCCTTTCAACGCCGGCTTTTTTGAGGACGTCAGCCCACTTGGTCACCTGTTCCCGCTGGAACGCGCCGAGTTCTTCCGGCGTGGTGACAAATCCCTGCATGCCCTGGCGCTCCATATAGGTCTCGAATTCCGGCGAACGGATCACATCGGCAAAGGCCTTGTTGAGTTTGGCTATGGCATCGGCGGGTGTTCCAGCCGGTGCGAAGGCGGCGACCCAGCCGTTCAGTTCGTAGCCGGGCAGGGTCTCGGCCACCGTCGGGACGTTGGGCAGCGCCTTGAGGCGGGTTTTCGAGGTCACCGCAAGCGCGCGCAGTGCGCCCGCGCGAATCTGGTCATTGACGATAAAGTAATCGACCGCGAGAAAATCGATACGGCCGCCAAGCAGGTCCACCACCGCGGCGGGAGGCGACTTGTAAGAGATTTCCGCCGCGGTGAACCCGGCTATGCTTTTCATCAGCGATGCGTTGGCAAGCCCGCCGGTGTTGCCGGCGCCAAAATTGAGCTTGCCCGGGTTGTCCTTGCCGTACTGGATCAGCTCCTTGAGGTTTTGCACGGGTAGGGACGCGCGCACTACGAACACATGCGGATTCGTGGTGAGGCCCGTGATGGGTGCGAAGTCCTTGACCGGGTCATACCCCAGGTTCTTGTAAAGATACTGGTTCGCGGCGTGCGCCGAGTTGGAGGAGATGATGATCGTATAGCCGTCCTTGGGCGCCCCCACCACCTCGCGCGCCGCGATGAGCCCGTTGGCCCCCGGTTTGTTGTCGACGATGAAGGTGGTGCCGAGGCTTTTCCCGGCCTTGTCGATAAGAAGGCGCGTGATGGTGTCGGTCGCCGAACCGGGCCCGAAGGGCACGACGATCCGGATCGGTTTTGACGGATAGGCCTGCCCCATCGCCGCAAACGACACGGCGCAAAACGACGACAACAGCAGTTGCAGCAAACGCTTGATCATGACCGCCTCCTTGTGGGTGCTTTTCGCACCCGTTATTTTGTGGATGTTGTGGAAAACGTCGCCTCTGCCGAGCCGAAGCCGGCAAATTCCGCCGTCACCGGCTCGTCGGGGGCCACTTCAAAGAACCCGCTGAACGAGCCTGTCACAAGAAGATCGCCGGCGCGCATGCCGCCGCGATGGCGCATTTCATTGGCCAGCACGACACAGGGAAGAAACGGGTCGGAAAATGCGTGCCCGCCCGTCGACTCGACGATCACACGCGATGGTGTGCGCATGGTCATCTTGATTGCGGCAAAATCAAAATCCTGCCAGTCATCACGGCCCTCCGCGGTAATGTAGGCGCCGGTCGTGTTGTTGTCGGCCATCGCCTCTAGACGCGTTTTCGGGTTGTCTATGATCTGGCGGATTGAGCGAAGACTGGTGTCAAAACGTGAGTCGATTATTTCCAGCGACGGGCAGGCGGTCAGCAGCCCGGCAAGCTCTTCGGCGCGATAGGCCTTCGCACGCGCCGGGAGATCCTGTTTCAGGCGGAAGGAAATCTCCGGCTCGATGCGCAGTGCCGGCGTGAGCGAGAGCGGCACGCGCGCCGGGCTCTTGAACAAGCGCGAGTTAAAGAGCGGACAAATCATCGGCACCTGCCGCGGACTGAATACAAACCCGATTTTCCAGCCGCCTATGGTCTCGCCATCCTCCCTGACCAGGATGTCGGTGACGGCATCGACAATGGCGTTGACGTCGCGCGTATGCGCGGGGCGGCAGGCTTGCGGCAGTTCGCGGATCGGCTTGCCGCTACGGCGGGCCTCGACAAAAAGTTGCGCGGCCCGAATTACGTCCGATTCTTCCACAGCTTCCTCACTTTGCGATGCCGCTCAAGGCGCGGCTTATTGGTTTGCACATCTCCGGCGCGGCGCGCGCGGAGCTTACATGAAAAGTATAGACCGTCCGTCGCTGCTCAGGAAAATGCCAGCCAGCCACCGTCGATTGCCAGCGGCGAGCCGGTGATTTCACTGGCGTCCTCGCTGCACAGGAATGCGGCAAAGGCACCGACTTTTTCCGGGGCGATAAAGCGCCGCGACGGCTGCCGGTCGGAAAGGTAGTCGGTGGTCGCGTCCGCCTCGGACAGGCCCTTCGCCTGCATTCTTTGCGCTACCAGTTTGCGCGCATTGGGGGTGAGCGTGGCGCCGGGGCAAAGCGCGTTCGCAGTGATGTTAAATGGCAGACCCTCCAGCGCGGCGACCTTGGTCAGTCCGACCACGGCATGCTTGGTACTCACATAATCGACGCGCCGCCGCGTTCCGGCCAGGCCGTAATTGGACGCGAGGTTGATGATGCGGCCCCACATGCGTTTTTTCATCCCCGGCATGGTGAGGCGGAGAACATGAAAGGGCGCGCTGAGGTTGACGGCAAGCGCGTAGTTCCATTTCTCCACCGCCAGTTCATCGATATTGCCCCAGGTGCGCGTGACCGCGTTGTTGACGGCGATATCCACGTTACCAAACCGTTTCTCGGCGGCGGCCACCATGTCTTCGATCTGTGCGGGGACCGACAGGTCGGCGCCGTTGTAATCGGCGTCCACGCCAAACGCGCGCAAGCTCTTCAGGCGTTCGCCAATCATCGCCTCGTCGCCAAACCCGTTGAGCATCACATTGCAGCCCTTTGCCGCCAGCGCCGATGCGATGGCAAACCCGATGCCATCCAGCGACCCGGTAATCAGTGCACTCCTACCTTTAAGCATCCCTACTCCCTTCGATATGTGGCTTGCGCCGCTTGACGTGCGACCGGGCCGTGGCTTGTGTCACCTCATTCTTCCGCACGTGCAGGCGGGTGGGCGACGCCACCGTCGCCGGCTATTTTTTTTGTGCCGCCTGCAATACGCCTATGGTCACCGCGCGCACGTGATCGAGCGCGGCGACGGGTGCCTTGGCGTAGTCACCGGCTCTGCTTATTTCGAGCCCGGCATGGCGGCGCAAGCGCACCATCATTTCGGCAAACGCGAAGGCCGCCCCCAGGCCGTCGAACACCGGGATGCCGCGCACCTCTCGCACACCGGCAAGGTACAGCGCGCCGGCAAGGAAACCCTCTGCCGGGACGATCAGGTCTACCCCCGCCTTGATGAACGGCTCGACCTGCTCGGAAAAGCGCTCGAGCAGCACCGGGGATCCGTTCATGCCCGCGTCAAGATCCTCGGTGCTCAGGCCCGGATCAAGTGCCGCGAGCAGGCGGACATTCTTGTCAAAGCCGTGATACTGGATGAGGTTGCGCACCACCTTGCGCTGGTCGGCATCGTGCGACACAAGACCCAGCGCGCGCCCCGCTGCCGAAGCAACACGCAGGGCCGTGCTGCCAAGACCGACCACCGGAATATCGACGGCGCTGCGCGCCAGCTCGCAGCCATGGTCCATGAACGAGGTCACCACCATCGCGTCATAACCTTCGCGCTCGGCGCGCAGGGCGTTTTCCATGATCTGCAGGGAAAGCATGTGGTGGGTGGCCGGAAATTCGCAACAAATCTCGGTGGCGGTCATGCCCGGCGGGTAGGTGCCGGGCGCAAGCCCGTGCACATCAATCTGCGTGTCGGCCTGGCACACCCTCCGCCCCTGCTGTGCGATCGTCGCGCCAAAAACGGTGTGAACCGAAAGGTCGCTTGCGCTTTGCGCCCAGATGCGGATCGCTTTCATCAATTCGCCATACTCCCCGGAATAAACACCAAACACCGCAATTCTGCTTTTTTTCCTTGTATCACATTTTTCGCCGACGGTCTGGTGCACAAGGCAATTTCGCTACGCCGATCAATCGTTGCAGCAAGCCGCCTGGTGACGGAGAATCTCCGTCTCAACAAAACGAAACCGAATGGAGATTCCGCCATGAACAGACCCGTACGCCGCGTTGTCACCGGCCACGACCAGCAGGGCAAGGCCATCGTGGTATCCGACGGCCCCGCGCCCTTCGTACACACCATCGAAATGCGGCCCGGCTACAGCGCGACCGACGTGTGGCGCACCGGCGGCACGCCCGCACCCGTTGAGTTTGCCGCGGCCGAGCCGACACTGGGGCCGCGCCGCCAGCTCCCAACCAAGCACGGCACGGTGATCCGCATCAGTGAGATCCCGCCCGATGGCGACCGCATCGGCAAAATGGATGTGGCAATGTCGAAAAAAATGTTCGCGTCACTCGGCAACGCGCCGGCTTCCACCTTCGCCTCAAGCGGCGTGCATCCGATGATGCACCGCACCGAAACCATCGATTACGCCATCGTACTCGAGGGTGAGCTCACTCTCATCCTCGATGATTCGGAGGTGCTGTTGAAGGCCGGTGACGTCACGGTCCAGGTGGGCACCAACCACGCCTGGAGCAACCGCTCGGACAAGCCCTGCCGCATCGCCTTCATTTTGATCGACGGCGCGTTCGAGCCCACGCTCAAGCGGGCGCTGGATGCACGCTGACGCTACTCGGCCTTGGCCCCGCTCGCCTTAAACGAACGATCCAGCGACTTTAATCGGCCTTGGCCCCGCTCGCCTTAAACGAACGGCCCAGCGACATTACTCGGCCTTGGCCCCGCTCGCCTTAAACGAACGGCCCAGCGACATTACTCGGCCTTGGCCCCGCTCGCCTTTACGAAGGGCCCGAGCTTGTCCATGTCGGTCTTGATATAGGCGTCGAATTCGGCGAGCGGCACATTACGCCCCGACAGGCCCAGTTTGGCGAATTCCGCCTTGATGTCAGGGTGCTCCTGCGCCTGGCGGACGGCGCGGCTCAGTTGCTCAAGGATGGCCGGCGACACCTTGGAGGGCGCGAGCAAGCCGAACCAGGCGGTGTATTCATAATCTATGCCGGCCTCGCGCGCGCTGGGAACTTCGAGCGGCGTTTTCATCGCATCGCGCGTCGAGACACCCAGCGCCAGCAATTTCCCCGACTTGATGTGCGTGAGCAAAAATGCGGTCGGCACAAAACTCACCTGCACACGACCGCTCAACAGGTCGGCAATGTAATCGGAGGAGTTCTTGTACGGGACGTGGACAATCTCTATGCCGGCGAGGCTGCTGAAATAGGACGCGGCAAGATGGGTGGAGGTGCCGACACCGGCGGAGGCGTAATTGATGCTGCCGGGCTTTTGCTTGGCCAGCGCGACGAATTCCTTCAGCGTCTTCGCGCCCAATTGCGGGCCGGCGACAATCAGGTAGGCCGATTCGGCCACCAGCGCCACGCCGAGGAAATCACGCCGGCTGTCGTAGGTGAGCTTGGTGTAGAGCGTCGGGTTGATGGCGTGCGTCGAATTGGCCATCAGCAGCGTATAGCCGTCGGCCGACGCAACCGCGACCGACTGCGTGGCAATAGTGCCGCCGGCGCCGGCGCGATTCTGCACGATGACCGGCTGCCCGAGGATTTCCTGCAACTTGGGCGCGAAGGCGCGGGCGATCAAGTCGGTGGTGGTACCGGTAGCGTAGGGAACGACCACGGTGATCGGTTTGGACGGATATTTGTCCTGGGCGCTTGCCGCCGCGATGAACAGCGACGCAAGAAACATTAATACGAGACGCGAACCCTTCATTGCAAATTCTCCTGGATGATGCAGTGCAGCAGCGTGGTTATCTGCGATTTTATTGAAAACCCGTGGGCTATACTATGCGCCCGACGCATCCCAGGGCAAGTAAATACACGTGAATAAGTACGGCATTGGCCAGCCCGTGCGCCGCGTGGAGGATGCGCGCTTTCTCACCGGACGCGGCCGTTACCTTGATGACATCGAGCTGCCGCGCCAGTGCCACGGCGCGGTGCTGATGTCCACGCACGCGCACGCCGACATCGTTTCGATAGACACATCCGCCGCCGCGGCCATGCCCGGCGTGCTGTGCGTGCTCACCGGCGCCGATGTTGCGACCGACGGACTGGGCGCCTTCCCGACCATATACATCAACGACGAGCGCGGCGGACCGCCCGGCTTTCGCACGCTGCGGCCGCTGCTGGTGTGCGACCGTGTGCGCTGCGTCGGCGACCGCGTCGCCTTTGTCGTGGCCGAGACGCTGCAGCAGGCGCGTGACGCCGCCGAACAAATCCTCATCGACTACGCGCCGCTGCCGGCGGTAATGAGCGCGGAAGAGGCGATCAAGCCCGGCGCCCTGAAAATATGGGACGGGTGCGCCGACAATGTGTCCTTCACCATCGCCTTTGGCGACAAGCAAAAGACCGACGCCGCTTTTGCCGCGGCCCACACCACGGTATCGCTGCGCATCCGCAACAACCGTGTGTCGGCCAATCCCATAGAACCGCGCGGCGCCATCGGCGATTACAACGCGGCCGAGGACAAATACACCCTCTACGCCACTTCGCAGGCGCCGCACAGCGGCCGCGGCATACTCGCGCGCGAAATCCTGCACATCGCGGAAAACCGCCTGCGCGTGGTATCCGGCGATGTCGGCGGCGGCTTTGGCGTCAAGATCCACCCCTACCTTGAGGACGCACTGGTGCTGTGGGCATCGCGCCGCTGCGGCCGTCCGGTGAAATGGGTCGCCACGCGATCCGAATCCCTGCTGGGTGACAACCACGGCCGCGACCAGGTGGTCGAGGGTTCTATGGCGCTTTCCGCCGACGGACGCATCCTCGCCATTCGCGCGCGCGGCTGGCATGCCATAGGCGCCTACGCCTTTCACGGCGCGGTGACCCCGGTCGATTACGCCATGAAGCTGCTGCCCAACGTCTACGATGTGCAGGCGGTCGATGTCGTCGGCAAGGGCGTGTTCACCAATATGTCGCCAACCTCGGCGTATCGCGGCGCCGGCCGGCCCGAGGCCATCATCCTCACCGAACGCCTGGTGGAAATGGCCGCACGCAAGCTGGGCATAGCTCCGGTCGAATTCCGTCGGCGCAATTTCATCCCCGCCTCGGCCATGCCCTACCAGACACAAACCGAACTCAAGTACGACACTGGCGAATTCGCGCGCACCATGGACCATTGCCTGCGACTGGCGGACTGGGACGGCTTTGCCGCACGCCGCACCGCCGCGGAAAAGGCCGGCTTGTTGCGCGGGCGCGCCATGGCCTATTACATCGAGGCGGGCGGACGCTTCAACGAACGGCTGGAATTGCGCTACGACCCGACCGGCGGCGTGACCATACTCGCCGGCACGCACTCGCACGGGCAGGGCCATGCCACCACCTACGCGCAACTGGTGTCCGAGTGGCTGGGGCAGCCGTATGAATCGATACAGTTCATGCAGGGCGACACCGACCAGGTGGCGTTTGGACGCGGCACCTATGCCGCGCGCAGTTCCATGATCGCCAGCGGCGCACTGCGCATGGCGGCCAACCAGATCATTGACAAGGCCAAGCCTCTCGCCGCCCATTTGCTCGAGGCGGCCGAGGCCGACCTGGTTTTCGAGGCGGGAAGCTTCAAGATATCAGGCACCGACCGCGGCATTGCGCTGACCGAGGTGGCCAAGGCGGCGTTCCGGCCGCGTGGCATTCCGGCCCATCTCAATACCGGCCTCGAAGCGAGCGCGATGTATTCGAGTGACGGGCAAAACCATCCCAACGGCTGCCATGTGTGCGAAGTGCTGGTCGATGCGGAGACCGGCGTGGTGAAAATCGACCGCTACGCCGTGGTCGACGATCTTGGCCGCGTCATCAACCCGCTCATCTGCGAAGGCCAGGTCCACGGCGGCCTCGCGCAAGGCGCCGGCCAGGCGCTGATGGAAGAGGTGGTGTACGACCCCGACTCGGGGCAGCTGCTCTCGGGCAGCTTCATCGACTATTGCATGCCGCGCGCCGATGACTTTCCGCACATGGAAGTGGGCTTCGAGGAGTTCCCCAGCACCTCCAATCCGCTGGGTGTCAAAGGCGTGGGCGAGGCCGGTGCGGTGCCGGCGCCGCCGGCGATCATCGAGGCGATACTGGATGCGCTGCGGCCGCTCGGGGTGGACGACATAGCCATGCCGGCGACGCCGCAACGCGTCTGGCAATCCATTAGTGACGCAAAAAGCGGTGACACAAGAAGCGACGCCACGCAAACTTAAAACGGTAAAACATCGCAATAACAGGAGGAAGACATGGCAAGGAAAAAACTGGTGATCCTGGTGGCCCCCACCGGAGGCAACGCAATGGACCGCGAAGGCGCGCACGTGCCGCTCAGCCCAGAGGAAATCGCCGACGAGGGGGTGCGCTGCCTTGAGGCCGGCGCATCCGTGCTGCACATCCATGCGCGCGACCCGGTGAGCAAGCAGGGTAGCGCCGACCCGGCGATCTACGCCGACATCATCCGGCGCGTGCGCGCCAGGTGCGACATGCTTATCCAGACCACCACCGGCATAGGCATCACCGGCAGCGGCCTGCGCCCGGGCACCGATGAGCGCCTGGGCCTGCTCTCGCTCGAACCCAGCCAGGACCTTGCGACCATTCCGCCGGGCAGCTGGGACATCTGGCGACCCGGCGGCAGCAGCGCCTACAAAGCCGACGCCACCTACCAGAACACGCCGGCCTTTTTGCGCAAGAACATCGCCGCCATCGTCAAGAAGGGACTGCCTTGGGAAATGGAAATCGCCGACACCGGGTTCCTCAACAACGCCATGCGCCTCGCCGACGAGGGCCTGTTCGATAAAAAGAGCACCACGTTCTGGCTCGACTACTGCATGGGCTTTGGCGCCATGCCGGCAACGGCGCGCCACCTCATATTCGCGCAGGACGAGGGCGCGCGCCTGTTCCCGCAGGCCAAGTGGGCGGTGCTCGCCACCGACCGCGACCAGTTCCCGATGAACACGCTGGGCGTTTCAATGGGCTGCGACATCGTGCGCGTGGGTTTTGAGGACAACATTTACCTGCCCGACGGAAAGCCGGCCAAACACAACCACGAACTGGTGGCGGCGATGGCGCGCATTGCGCGCGACTTCGGGCGCGAGGTGGCGACAGTAAGCGAAGCGCGGGAAATTTTCGGTATCGCCTGAAAAGGCGCACCAGTAGCGGCTTTCCAGCCGGTGTGCCCGCGCCAGCCGGCGAGAAAACTGCCTGAAGGAGCAAGACCTTGAGCACGCACCACAGCGAAATCGTCGGTGACATGCGCATCGACTGGGACGTCCCTGTCACCATGAGTGACGGGACGGTCTTGCGTTGCGACGTATTCCGCCCCAACGACAACGGCCGCCATCCGGTACTGCTTGGCGCCACACCTTACGGCAAGTGGCTGTCCTTCCAGGACCCGGTGTGGGGCGGACAATGGAAAATGCTGTCAAAGCACGAGCCGGAAATCCTCAAGCTCTCCAGCAACCGCTTCCAGAATTACGAATTCCCCGACCCCGAGCGTTTTGTCCCGGACGGCTATGTGCTGGTACGCGTCGATGTGCGCGGCACCGGCCGCTCCCCAGGCGTCATGGACTTGCTGTCGATCCGGGAAACGCAGGATTTCTACGAATGCATCGAATGGGCGGGCGTGCAGGACTGGTCCAGCGGGCGCGTTGGCCTGAGCGGTGTGTCCTATCTCGCCATGAACCAGTGGCAGGTGGCGGCGCTGCAACCGCCGCATCTTGCCGCCATATGCGTGTGGGAGGGTTGCTCGGATTTTTACCGCGAGTTCACGCGCCACGCCGGGATACTCTCGCTGTTTGGCGACCTGTGGTTCGAAAAATACGTACTGCCGGTGCAGCATGGACTGGGTGAACGCGGCTGGCGCAGCCATATCGTCGACGACTGGGTTTCCGGATCGACGACCGCCGATGCGGCCACGCTGGCGGCCACAATGCGGGACTGGCGCGCCGATGTGCGCGAATACCGCCTCGCCTCGGACAAGTTCTGGACGGACCGCCTGCCGGATTTTTCCAGGATTACCGTGCCGCTGCTCTCTTCGGGAAACTGGGGTGGCCAGGGCCTGCACCTGCGCGGCAACGTCGAGGGCTGGCTGCGCGCAAAGTCGCCGCAAAAGTGGCTGGACTTTCATTGCTTCGAGCACTGGACCGAGTTCTATACGCAGCCGGGCATCGCGCTGCAAAAGCGCTTTTTTGCGCACTTCCTTAAAGGCGAGGACAACGGCTGGGCGGCCGAACCGCGTGTGCAAATGCTGGTGCGCAACCCGACCCGGCCGGTCACCGCGCTTGCCACACTCAAGGACAAGGACTGGCCGCTGACCGGCACCGACTGGACCAAGCTTTATCTCGACCCGGCGCGCGCAGCCCTCGATAGCCGGCCGCCCGTCGCAAAAACCCCCGTTCAGTACAACACGATGGGCGACGGCGTGAGCTTTCTCACCGCCCCGCTCACGCAAGACACGTACATCATCGGCCCCTCCGCCGCCTACCTGCGCGCATCCTCGACCACCGAGGATGCCGACCTGTTCCTGATCCTGCGCCTGTTCACGCCGGACATGAAAGAGGTCACCTACTCGGGCTCGAATGATCCGCACACGCCCATGAGCCACGGCTGGCTGCGCGCCTCATCGCGCAAGCTCGACGCAGCCCATTCCCTGCCCTACCGCCCCTATCACGCGCACGACGAAGTACAAAAGCTGGAGCCGGGCAAGGCCTACGACCTGGCGATAGAGATTTTCCCGACCTGCTTTGTCGCACCAGCCGGTTATCGCATCGGCCTGACAATACGCGGCAAGGATTACGAATATCCGGGCGACCTCTCCGGCAGCGCCGGGCAAATCGGCCAACCCTCGACGGGCGTCGGTCCGTTCCGCCACATCGACGCGAAAGACCGGCCGGCCGCCGTTTTCGACAACCAGGTCACGCTGCACTTTGACGGCGCCGAACACCCCTACCTGTTGCTGCCGGTAGTGCCGCCCCATGACTGAGGACTGAGGACTGAAAACCGAACGCGCCGCCGCTAGAGCAGGCAGGTGGCGATCGAGGGCACGAAAATGATCAGGAGCAGCACACCGAACATCGCAATCGCGAAAGGCGTCGCCCCGGCAAAAATATCCCCGAGGGAAATATTCTGGTCCGAGAGCGTGCTCTTGATGACGAATACCGAAAGGCCGAAGGGCGGTGTGAGCAGGCCGATTTCCACGGCGATCACCGTGACAATGCCGAACCAGATGAGATTGACGTTGTGCGGCGCGATCAGCGGCAGGAACATCGGCACCATGATCAACATGATGGAAATGCCGTCGAGGATGGTGCCCATGATGACGATCAGCACGGCATATATCAGCAGCAGCATGACAAAACTGAGATGCGCACTGGTCACCGCGTCGTTGAGCACCGCCGGCAGGCCCGAGAGCGCGATCAGGCGCGTGTAAATATTGGCGGCGATGATCACGAACAGGATGGAGACGGTGACCTGTCCGGTCTCGACCAGCACGCGCCACACGCCGCTCCAGGTGAGCTTGCGGCGCACGCCGGCGAGAAAGAAAGCGCCAAAGGCACCGACCGCTCCCGATTCGGTTGCCGTGAACCAGCCGGCGTAAATGCCGCCAATCACCACCCCGGCAAGGACAGCCAGCGGGGCGAGCAGCAGCAGCGCCTCCGCAATGCCCAGGCCGGACACCACCTCCCCGTCGGCGACCTTGACGTAGACCATTTTCGGGTAAAACGTGGCGATGGCAACGATCATTGCCACGAACACCCCGGCGAGCAGCAGGCCGGGAACGACGCCGGCGATGAACAAATCGCCTATGGATTGCTGCGACAGCAGCCCGTAGATGATGAGCAGCAGGCTGGGCGGGATCAGCATGCCCAGTACCGAACTGCCGGCGACCACGCCGACGGCAAAACGCGGCTGGTAGCCGAGGCGGATCATTTCGGGCACCGCCACCTTGGTGAACACCGCCGCCGACGCAATCGACACACCGGTCACCGCGGCGAACACGGCATTGGCCGCGACCGTGGCCACGCCCAGCCCGCCCTTCATGCGCCCCAGTAAAGTATTGGCCGCGAGAAAGGCGTCCCGCCCGAGGTCGGCGATGCTCACCAGCAGACCCATCAACACAAACAACGGGATCACGCCGAAGTCGTAGCCCGACACCGCATCGGATGCGGCCAGCGCCATCAACGTCGAAGCCTGCTCGTAGCTGCCCTTGATCGCCCACACACCGAGCAGCGACACCAGGCAAAAGGCCACCGGCACGTGCATGCCGGTGTAAATCAACACCAGGATGGTCGCGATTGACAGTCCGGCAATCTCGGTGCCGCTCATGCCGTTTCCCCGGTAACCGGCGCGGGCTTGCCCGCAGCCCGGCCGAACTGTTGCCAGGCAAACATCAGGTATTGCAGCGTCGAACAGGCGCAGCCGATCAGCATGATCAGGCGGATGGGCCAGAACGGATAGGTCACGTAACCCTCGACGCCGGCGTATTCATCATTGGTCCAGGCACGCACAAACAACGGCTGGCAGGCGATCAACAACACCGCAAACAGAGTGGCGCCAAGCAGGCTGTAAATGCCCTGCAGGATGAATCCGGCGCGCGGCCAGCGGCCCTCCAGCCAGTCGCTCAGGCTGTCAACGCGAGTGATGCGCCCCGAGCGCAAAGTGTGGGCGATCTGCAGAAAGACAATGCCGATAATGGACAGGCTGACCAGTTCCGCGACGCCGGGCAACGGCCGCGACAACGCGGTGCGACCGAACACGTCAACCATGATCACCAGCATCAACACGAAAATCCAGAGCGTGCCGATGGAATTGAGCGCCAGCAGCAAGGCGGCAAAGGCCCGTGACGGCAGGCCCGCCATCTCGCGGTCCGGCGTGGAGCCCGCGCCATCAATATTCGTTGCCATGTTTTTTTTCAAGCGCTATACCCATGCAAAATGGACTCAATGAAATTACCGGTGCGGTCGTCAAAATGCCGCAACTTTTCCGGTGCATCGATTTATTGCAAATCCGAAACTACGCATCGCCTTCGCAAGACCACAAAAAAAAGAGCCGCAGGCATGCGCCCGCGGCTTTGCCGCATGGCCGTTCAGCCTAGTTCTTGTCCCAGTCGCGCACCAGTTGCACCTTGTTGTCGCGCAGCTTTTTCATGTACGCGGTCAACACCTTGCCGGCCGGCACCTGGCGCTTCTCATTGGTCTCAACCCAGTTCTTGGCAATATTGGGCATGGTGTTCGCCCACTTCTTGCGCTCCTCCGGCGGGAATTTGGAAAACTTCGCCCCCTCTTCGGCCATTTTTTTCTCGAAGCCGGCGGCCAGCGTCATCAGCTGATCGGCGATTTTCACCGTGTACTCGCGGCCGACATCCTTGATGACCTTTTGCACGTCGGGTGGCAGCTTGTCGTAGAAGGCCTTGTTGATGCTCAGCGCGCCTATGGTCATGGAGCCCAGGTCAATGCGCGTGGCGGTGGGTGCCACCTGGTGGAGCTTGGCCGGGTACATGCCGGTGGTAAAGGCGATCAGGCCATCGTACACGCCGGTCTTGATATTGTTGAAGTGGGTGGCGAAATCGCCCTGCACCGGCACGGCGCCGGCGCCCGCGGCCCACAGCGACAAGGAACCCGAGGCACCCATTTTCTTGCCCTTCAGGTCGGCCAGTGAATTCACCGGGAAAGTCGTCAGGATGTAATCGGTATCGGTGCTGACGGCGCCGATGAAAATCTGCTTGTGCTTGAGCCACTGGTCGGCCATTTCCGGCATTTCATCGTGCATTTCAGTGATGATTTTGCTCACTACGCGCGGATCATCGCTGCCAAAGGGCGCCATGAAGCACACCCCCAGCAGCGGCAGCTTGGCCGCTTCGAAAATGGTGTAGACATAGCCCATCTCGGCGATGCCGCTTTCCACCGCGTCGAGTTCGCCGCCGATCTTGGCGAGCGTGCCACCGAACGCCTCGGTCCAGACAATGGAGTGCTTGCCGCCGGCGGCAAGCAGGCGCTTGTCCACCTCGGGCATGTAAAACTCCTTGATCATGCGTATCCACGGCAACTGCGTTCCGTGCCCGGCACTGAAGGTGACCTTGAAGGCCTCGGCCTGCGCGAGCGACATGCCCGCCGTCACGGCTGTAAACGCAGCTGCAACCAGCGCAGTCTTGACAAACTTGAACGGTGTTTTCATTGCTTGGTTCCTCCTGGGTGATTGAATATCGGGTACAGCCCTTGCAGGCACCACCGTTGATTCTGGTAATGCAGATACCCGGGCTTTTAGTCTTGGGGATGGCAAAAGAATGTCATAAAGTCCGTGTGCCCGCAACCGAACCGGCTATGCATTTTCCCCGTCCGGCGGCGCGCGCCGCTTGAAAAACAAATAACAATCTACTCATGAAAAAGTTACGCTTCGAGAGAGGCGTCGCACGGCATTTTTCACCGCATTGCACGACACCTTCCCCGCCATACTGAGAAACTCCACATGCCCATTGACGCACACGCACACTGCGTTCCGCCGCGCCTGAGGGCACCGAAACGGATTGACTATTCTTTAAATGACCCCGGCCTGCGACAACGCATCCACTTCCGCCGCTGACTTGTTCAGCAGACCTTCGAGCACGCCTCGCGTATCGGCGCCGAGGTTGGGCGGCGCGGCCGTGTACTGGATGGGCGTTTCCGAAAAGCGGATCGGATTGGCCACCGAAGGCACGGCACCGTAGCGCGGATGCTGTAATTCCACCTGGATGCCGCGCGCGCGCACGTGCGGATCGGCAAACACCCGGTCGAGTGAGTTGATCGGGCCGCAGGGCACGCCGGCCTTTTCCATCGCACCGGTCCATTCGTCTATTTTGCGCTGCCGTGTGATCGCCGAGAGCAGCGCTGTCAGCGCATCGCGATTGCCGACGCGGTCGCTGTTGCTGCGAAAACGCGCGTCATCGGCCAGTTCCGGATGGCCGGCCGCTTCGCAAAAGCTCCTGAACTGCGTGTCATTGCCGATCGCCAGGATGAAAAAGCCGTCGCTCGCGGGCAGGGACTGGTAGGGTGAAATCGACGGATGCTCGTTACCTAGGCGCACCGGCGCCTTGCCGGTGGCGAGATAACTCGAAGCCTGGTTGGCGAGCGCCGCAATCTGCACGTCCATCAGCGCGAGGTCCAGGTGCTGCCCGCGGCCGCTGCTGTCACGGCTGCGCAGTGCGCCCATGATGCCGATGGTGGCGTAGAGCCCGGTCATGACATCGGTGATGGCCACGCCGACTTTTTGCGGACCGCCGCCCGGGCGCCCGTCGCGCTCGCCGGTAATGCTCATCAGGCCGCCCATGGCCTGGATAAGAAAGTCGTATCCCGGGCGGGTGGCGTAGGGACCGGTCTGGCCGAAGCCGGTGATCGAGCAATAGACCAGGCGCGGATTGAGCGCCGCCATGGCGGCGTAATCCAGGCCGTATTTTTTCAGGCCGCCGACCTTGAAGTTCTCCAGCAGCACGTCGGACTTTTCGACGATGCCGCGAACCAGCGCCGCGCCCTCGGGCTTGGTGAAGTCGATGGTGATGGATTTCTTGCCGCGGTTGGCGGCAAAAAAATAAGCGGCGTCGCCGCGCTCGTCCGAAGACGGGTCGGCCATGAAGGGCGGCCCCCAGCCGCGCGTGTCATCGCCGGCCGGATGCTCCACCTTGATCACCTCGGCCCCGAGGTCGGCCAGTGTCTGCGCCGCCCAGGGGCCGGCGAGAATCCGGCTCAGGTCAAGCACACGCACACCTGACAGGGGCATGGCGGGGGACGTTGCCGCACTCATCGGAAATCCCTTACGGCCGGCCGGCGAGCATGCGCACGGCGCCGTACGACAGGACCGCCTTGTCGTGCTGGTTAAAAACCTCGATTTGCGAGGAAATGATGGCGCGATTGTCCTTTGAGGTCGGGCGCACACCGGTCACCTCGACGGTGGCCCAGACCGAGTCATCGACGAACACCGGGCCGAGCGCCTTCATGGTCAACTCAAGCATCGCCAGGCCCGTGCCCTGGATCATCGACTGGAACTGCAGGCCCTCGATGAGCGAAAACGTCAACGCCGCCGGCACGACGCGGCCCTTGATGGCGCCCATTTTTTCGCTGTACTCGGCGTCGATGAAAATCGCCTCCAGCATTCCTGTGGTATTGATAAAGCCCACCAGGTCGGACTCGGTGATGGTGCGGCGAAACGTCTTCAGGCGCTGGCCGACCGTGAGGTCCTGCCAGTAAAAGCCCTGACCCATGGTGGGAAGATTCTGTACATCTTTGCTCATGGACATCCTTGGCCTGCGACGAGCGCAGGGCGCTCAACGCCAAACATTCAAAGGTACTTGCGGAAAAACTCGACCGAGAGACCCAGCGCGCGATCAGCCTCGGCCTTGCGGTAGGGCTTGCCGCCGTGACGCGCGAAGGCGTGGTCGGCCTCGGGATATTTCTCAATCGTCACCAACGGATTGGGCGACAGGCGGCGCTCGAGCAGCTCGTTGACCTCGGCCTGCACCCAGCGGTCCTTCATCGCCATGTGCAGCATGAAGGGACGGTGCAGGTTCTTGGCCTCGCTGATGCGGTGCTCGATGTAGGTGCCGTAATAGGCCACGGCGCAATCGATGTCGGTACGGCAGCACATCAGGTAGCACAGCTTGCCGCCAAGGCAGTAGCCGACGGCGCCGACCTTGCCGTTGCACTCGGGCAGGGTTTTCAGGTGGGCCATGGTGTCTTCCATGTCACGCACGCCAAGGTCGTAATCAAAGTCGTAATACAGGTCGAAGGCCTTCTTAACGTCCTCCGGGTTGCGGTCCGACAACTGCACGCCCGGCTCCTGGCGCCAGAACAGGTCCGGCACCAGGCAGATGAAGCCCGCGTCGGCAAATTCCTTGGCGTGCGTTCGCATGGTCTCGTTCACACCCCAGATTTCCATGATGGCGATGATGGCGCCCTTGGGCGGGCCGTCGGGCACGGCGAGGTAGGCGCCCATGGTGCCATCGCGGAGTTTTACCTGGATATTTGAAGTCTTCATTTTCGATACGTCCTGTTAAAAATCGATGCGGTCAGTTGAGCTTGAGCAGGCGCCGCGCATTGCCGCCGAGGATCATTTTCTTTTCCGCCGCGGGGATGTCGAGGGCGTTGATGGCGTTGATGGTGGTGCGAATGAGCAGGCGCCCGTCCTCGGCGTCAAACGGCGCATCGGTGGCGAACACCGCATGGTCGGTGCCGAAAAACGAATGGCCGCATTTGGTCGCCGCAACGCCGCCGTTGAGCGCGGTGTCGCCGTAGAGCATCTTGTAATACTCAATAGGGCGCTTTTTCAGGCCGGCCTTTTCCGCCTGCGGGTTGAGCTGCGAGGTGCCGAAGAAAATCTGGTCGAAGCCGAGGTCGATCTTGCCGGCGAAGAACGGGATCATGCCGCCCATGTGGTGCAGGATGATTTTCAGGTTTGGCAGTTCGTCGAACAACCCGGAATAGATCAGCCGCGTGGCGCAGGCGGTGGTCTCGTAGGGCCAGCCAAAGCTGAACCAGATTTCGTTCTCGGACTTGCTCTCGGAGGCATAGTCGGCCATCTGCGGACCGCGGATCGGGTGGATCCACACCGGCAGGTCGAGCTCGGCCATTTTCCTGAAAATGGGCCGGTACTCGGGCAGGCTGAGCGGCTTGCCCATCACGTTGGTGAAGATCTGGATGCCACGCGCACCGAGTTGGCCGATGCTGCGGTCGATCTCCTGCATGCAGGCGTCGACGTTGTTCATCGGCATCGAGGCGATCCACGCCGGAAAGCGGTCCGGATGCTTGTTGTGGATTTCGGCCAGGCCGTCATTGGCGATGCGCGCCAGCAAGGGCGTCACATCCGGACCGCCCAGGGCCTCTATCGCCGGATTGGACAGCGACAACACCTGCTGCAGGTCGTCAAACTCGTCCATCATGCGCAGGCGCGAGGACAGGTCCAGCAGCGACGGACGCTCGGGAAAGGCCTTGAGTGCGACATGGCCGGGAACCAGCTTGTCCAGGCGTTCGAAAATCGTGTTCGGCATGAAGTGATTGAATATGTCCAGCATGGCTATCCTTTGCGTTTGGTGGTTATCAGATGGTCGTGATGTCGGGAATTATGGCGATCAGGCGGGTTCTTCTTCAGGGGCAACAACGCGGTTTTGCTGGCGTCCCAGTCCGTGCACCTCGGTCTCGACGATGTCGCCCGGTCGCAGGAAGGTGCCGGTCGCCTGCCCGACGCCGGCGAGGGTACCGGTGGCAAACACATCGCCAGGTTCGAGGGTCATCAGGCGGGAAACATATTCGATCTGCTCTTCGGTCGAATAAATCATGTCGGCCGCAACGCCGCTTTGCTTTGTCTCGCCGTTGACCTTGAGTTCGATTTTCAGGTGGGCGTGGTCCGGCACAAAGGCCTTGGGCACCAGAAACGGTCCAAGCGGTCCGAAGCTGTCGTGCGACTTGGATGACAGCCAGTCGGTGCGGAAATTCGGCCGGTCCTCGCGAAACAGCTGGTTGCGGCAGGAAACGTCGTTGAAGGTCATGTAGCCGGCGACGCAACCGAGCGCGTTCGCGGCCTTGAGCTTTTTGCCGCGGCGGCCGATGGCCACGCCAAGCTCGGCCTCCCAGTCGACCTGGTCGGCGATGGAAGGCATCACGATGTTGTCATAGGCTCCGCAAAGCGACGAAGGCGCCTTAAGAAAAAAATAAGGCCGGGCCGCGGATTTGTCACCCTTGAAAATCTTTTCCGGATCGACATTACCGCCGGTCTGCGTATAGCTGCGCATTTCCTTCAGGTGCCCGCTGTAGTTGGCGGCGCAATTGAGTATCTTGGACGGCCGCTGGATGGGCGGCAGTACGGCGAGCTGGTCAAGGTCGGATACGGACTCACGCAGGCCTTTGCCGTCCAGGCCCTCCTCGCCTAAAAAAGCAAACATCGCCTGCAATACCTCAAAATTGCGTTCCCATTCCTGCAGCAGGTCCATGACCGAGGCGACCCCGGAGAGCAGGCCGCCGCCGGCACGCGCCGACCCGGCATAGGCGCGGTGCGCAACCGCCAGGTCGATCGCGCTCGAGCCGATCACCATGGCCGGATAAGCCTTGCCGTCCTCGCGCGCGAACGTGCCCAGCGCAAAATCGCCGGTAAATTGCGCAGCGCCGCCTTTGCCCGCGTCGCCCGTTTTTTTGCGCGACACGCTCATTCGGGCTTGATCTTGGCGGCGCTGACGATTTTTTCCCATTTTTGCAAATCGGCCTGCACAAAGCGTGAGAATTCGTCATGGCCCATCACCACCGGGTCGGCGCCGTTGGCCGCGAGTTGCGCCTTCACGTCGGGCGAAGCGGCCGCGCGCTGAAGCACATCGGCGACCGCATTGACGACCGCCTCAGGCGTGCCCTTGGGCGCGAAAAAACCGTACCAGATTGAAGTATCAAAACCGGTCAGGCCCTGCTCGGACAATGTGGGCACATCGGGTGTCAGCACCGAGCGCTTGAGCGCCGTCGTGCCGAGGGCCTTGACGCGTCCGTCCTTGACGAAGCCGGCCACGGTGGGTGCCGGCGCAAAAATCGCCTGCAGCCTGCCACCCACCAGATCGATCAGCCCCTGGTTGTTACCCTTGTAGGGAATGTGCTCCATCTTGACGCCGGCCATGATGTTGAACAGCTCGCCCGACAAATGCGGCGCAGTGCCGACCCCGGCCGAACCGTACAGCAATTGCCCCGGCTTGGCGCGCGCCAGCGCGATGAATTCCTGCAGGTTGGACACGCCCAGGGTCGGACTGACGACAAGAATGTTGGTGGCATTGCCGACCATCGATATCGCGGCAAAGTCGGTCTTGAAGTCGAAGCTCAGGTTCTTGTACAGGCCGGCGCTGATGGTATTGGCCACCGTGCCAAGCAGCAGCGTGTAGCCGTCGGCGGGCGATTTGGCCACCGCCTCGGCGGCAAGCGCGCTCGCCACCCCGAGCTTGTTCTCGACCAGCACCGGCCGCTTGAAATGGTCACTGATCTTTTGCGCATAAATGCGCGCGACGATGTCCGCAGAGGTGCCTGCGGGAAAACCGACAATCAGCTTGATCGGGCGCGATGGATAGGCGTCCTGGGCCTGCGCAAATGACGCGCCGGCCGACAGGCAGGCCGCGAACAGCAAAACAAGGGAGCGCATCATGCTTTTCCTTTCGGGGGAATGACCGGCAGCAACACAAAAGGCTGGCGCGTGCCGTCGGCATGCAGCGTGACCTCGGCGTTGAAAATCTTCGCGGGACGATCAACGGGGTGGATATGCACGAAAGGCCCGACGCCGGCCATTTCATAACCGATGCCCGGAATGCGTATCGGCTCGCCCGGATGGCGGTAATCGCGGCCGCGCACCGACAGGCCGATGCGATAGCCGGCCGGAATGACAATCCCTGTCGGCCAGATTTCCACATCCAGCTCGACCGCCTCGCCGGGCGCGAGCGGCTGCTTTTCATCATGCGTGTGGTAGGGGCGGAAGGGCAGCGTGAGTTTCGGATCGAGCTTGCGATGCGAGGCGCGCAACCAGCCAAGGGCAATAGGGGTACGCGGATCGTTCGAGCCGGCAAAAGTGAGTTCACTGCCGTCGGGCCGGAACACGCGCAGCACCAGGAACATATCGGCATCCTCGCTTTGCGAAGACACAAACAGCTTGGCGGCCATGGGGCCGGCAATTTCCATTTCTTCGCCGAGCGGCGCGCTCATGAAAGTCAGGCCGTCGCCCTCCGGAAGATAGGCGCACGAGGCCGGTTTGGCCGGCGCCGCCCTGCCAAGCGTGCCATTTTCGATGTCGAGGTAAAAGCGCGTCCATTGCGTCCTGGCGATGGGCCATTCGCCCTCAAAACGCTCGACAAACCTGTCGACGTGACGCACGTTCAACTGCACCGGCGGCTGGTTTTTCCAGCCGCTGTCCTCACCCTTCAGGAAGTGGCCGAAAAAGCGCTTTTGCAGTGCCACGCCGTAGTCGGTGTAAAAATGCGTCCAGTGGTTGAGGCCGTGCACTTCCAGCCATTTTTGTTTCGATGCGGCGCGAAAAAAGCCCTCGTAGTTGCCGCGCGGATGCAGGCCCTGGCCAGCCCAGTTGGCCGCCGAAAGAAAGGGTACCGTGACCTTGTCCCACTTTGCCGAGCGGTCACTGTAGTACGCGTCGTCCAGGGGATGGGCCAGCAGCGAGGCTTCGATGTCGATGCGGTTCTTGAGCAGTTCTTCCCGGCTCAGCGTCTCCCGTCCGCCGACAGGCGTGCCGTTGGCCCGGCTGCGCGGGCCGTTTTCGCCGACACCGTTTTGCACGCGCCACACCGCCCACGGATACAAGGTGGTGAGAAACTGGCAAAGAATGCCGCCATGGTGGGTGTTGTCGCGATAGTAGTCGGCCGCACCCTCCCACACGCACATCGCCGCCAGGTGCGGCGGTTGCATCGAGGCGACGTACCACTGGTTGGTGGCGTAATAGGAAATGCCGTTAAGACCGACCTTGCCCGAACTCCATGACTGCACCGCCGCCCACTCGATGCACTGGTACATGTCCTGCGTTTCACGCACCGATTTCGGGTTGAGGAAGCCCGGCGAGTTGCCCGAACCGCGGGCGTCGACGCGGATACAGATGTAGCCGTCGGGCACCCATTTCTCCGGGTCGACGACCTCGAAGTTGGCGTAGGTATTGCTGGTACCCGCAGCGACATCGGGGTGGACGGCGACCAGCCTGTCCCAGCCGCCGGCAAACCCCTCCTGGAAGGCGAGGCCCTTGCCGTAGGGTCCGTAGCTGAGGATGACCGGGTATTTGCCCTCGGCGACGGGCCGGAACACATCGGCACGCAACACCACGCCATCTTCCATGGGTATGGGCACGTCCCAATCAATGCGCATGCCGTGCGCGACTTCGCTGCGTTCCATTCGACCCGCCTCCTTTGGCAAGGTCGGCGATCACCCCATCATCGTGGGTTTGCCGCCGCCTGTTGCACCGCGCAGGAGCCTGAATGGTCCCGAACCGGCATGAACATCTCTCTATTGCCGCGTAATTTGCAGCATGCGAATCATAAATGAAAATGCTTTTTATTGATTGTTTCGATAGATAACAAGCATGATAGAAAGCCATCCCGGCCGGCCACCGCCGGCGCCGCTGTCAGCGCAATACCAACTTGGACAAAAAGCGGTCGCGCACCAGTTGCGCGAAGGTGCGCGCCGCGGCCGAACGAAACCGATGCTTGGCCCAAAGCACGGCGGAAATGCGCACCGGAATCGGGTCAATCAACTCAATTACCCGGATGTCCGGATTTTTTTCGATCGCGCTCTCCGGAATAATAGTCGCAACCGACGATTCCTTGGCAATTCCGAGCATTACGTCGATGGCATTGGCGCTACACACCACATTCGGCTCTATGCCCGCTTCCTTAAAATACCTTTCGAGCAAGTGCCGTGTCGAATATTCCTTGCTGAACAAGGCCAGGGGTTCATCGGAAAGCTCGTTCATGCGCACCCGGCGGCGCGCGGCAAAGCGGTGCGTGCTGCCGGTCACAAGCAGCAAGCGCTCCTGCAAAATCGTCTCGATTTCCGTGTCTTCGAGCAGTGCCGGCGCAAACGCAATCCCCAGGTCCAGTTCCCCTTGGGCAAGGCAGTTCTCGATTTCGCCGGCGGTCATCTCGTCCACGCTCAACCTGACCGATGGATACAGCTTCATAAACTGCCCGAGGATGGGCGGCATGAGCTTGCGCACAAAAGACTGGGTGACGCCGATACGGAGCAAGCCCCGCTGCAGGCCTTCAAGCTCTTCGAGCGCACCGATGCCCGCCTCCAGTTCGCCCAACCCGCGTTTGGCATAGGCGAGCAACACTTCACCCGCCTGGGTAAGCCGAACCGCCTTGGAGGTCCGGTCAAACAGCGGCGTACCCAGGTGCGTCTCGAGTTCCGCGATCTGATGCGAAAGCGTGGGTTGGGTGACGAACAGCTCTTCCGCGGCCTGTGAAAAGTGCAGCGTTTTGGCGGCCGCCAAAAAATATTGCAGTTGCCGGAGCTTGATCGGAATTCGGGCGGTCATCGGAAAACTTCAAAAATGCGGCGCTGGCTCCGCTTTCCCTTCGCGTCGCCGCCGCTACGCCCCACATTAGAGCAGAACTTCCGGTTTGCCCTGCCCGGCTCAGTATGCCACCGGCACGTCGCCGTCTCGCCGGCAAAAGCCCCTTAGCACCGCGTTCCGGTTCGACCAGGGGCATGGGCATTGGCACCCATGCCGGCAACGGTGCGCACCTCATGTTCACGCAGGATGGGCTGGCGGGGTGGCCGAAGCGCGGGAAATTTTCGGCATCAGCCGCCAAGCCACGCCTGGCGATCTTCTTTACGACAGATTGCGCGCGCGCAGCGGTCGCCAGTCAGCCGGTCGGGCCGTTGCCCTTGAGAATGCGTGAGAAAAAGCTGACTGCGCGCAGGTTGTCAATATGGTCCGTTCCACCGTCATCAAGTGCGACGATGTAGGCGAGCTGCCATCCCACCGTGGATTTGCGGTTGCCGTAGTCCTCCCACTTCATCAGCATCTCGGCGTGGTCGTAGCGCCAGCGCTGTTCATTGAGGCCGGGAATGCTGCAGCAAGACCGCCACAAGCCGAGCAAAGCGGCCTCTTCCAGCGTTATCGGTTTTTCCTCAACCATGTAAAACCCCCACGACGAACAAGACCGTCAGCCTACAAGCGGAGCACATGGCAGTGCAATTAGCCTAAGGTCGTAGCCCAATGTCATATGGGGCGAGGTACGGGGCGATTGATGCGGGCCGCGCTTTGGGCTATAAAGCTGCGGGCGGCAATGCCGCCACGAATCCATCCCGTTCAACCGTCCTGAAAGCCCCACGATGAAGCCTTACCTTGCACGCCTCGCCCTGCTGTTCGCAGTCGCCCTGCCCTGCGGTTTCACCCTTGCCGCCGATGCATTGATCAAAAAAGACACCGTGGTCGGTACCGGCAAGGAAGCGGTCGCCGGCAAGGACGTGGTGGTGCATTACACCGGATGGCTGCACAACCCGTCGGCGGCGGATTTGCACGGCGCCAAATTCGACAGCTCGGTCGGTCGCGGGACCTTCACCTTCCTGCTTGGCGGCGGACGCGTCATCAAGGGCTGGGATGAGGGCGTGGCCGGCATGAAGGTCGGCGGCAAACGCACCCTGATCATCCCGGCCGAGATGGCCTACGGCAAACGCGGCGCCGCAGGGGTGATCCCGCCCGATGCGACGCTGGTATTCGACGTGGAGCTGCTCGACGTTAAATAGAGCAGTCGTCATTGCGAGGAGGCGAAGCCGACGCGGCGATCTTGTGGCACTGCGGCGTTCTTCACAATGGCGGCGAGATTGCTTCGCTGCGCTCGCAATGACGGGAGTTCTGCTATAGGGCTTGCGGTCTGCGCAATAAAAAAGGGGGCATCGCCCCCTTTTATCTATTGGTCGTGAAACGGGCCGTAAAGCTTAAGGTCCGGGCTTGCGCGGTCCGGCCTGGCGGTTGCGCGCCTGCTTGAAGGATTTCTTGCCCTGGCGCCCGCCACCGCCACCGCCACCACCACCGCGCGGCTGGTTACCACCGGCCGGGCGCTGGCCTTGCCCGTCACGGCGCGGCTGCTGCCCCATGCCTTGACCCTGGCCCTGGCCGTTGTCGCGATTGGCCGAGGCCATGCTGATTTCGAGCTCATTGAGCTCATCCCACTGCGCGTCGGTGCGCTCGCGCTCGGGAATGGCCATCAATTCCTTCATGCGCTGGCGCGGGCCGTTGTTGTTGTTCTGCTGGCGCTGCTGGCGCGCCTCCGCGGACTGCTCCAAGGGGAGGGCCTCGTTGCCCGGTTCGGGCTGGTTGACTTGGTTGGGCTGGTTCGCTTGCATGGTTTCCGTATCGGGATCATTTGAGTTCATGGGCGCATTATCGCATTCCCGGGCCGATGATGGCAGGGGGGTGGTAAAACCCGGTTTTGGGCCAGATTTCCACCCGGCGGGGTCCGGCACCGTGGCGTCCGCGCATGTTGCGCCCTAATATGGGCCCATCATGAGCGCCCAAGGCCCAAACGTCGCCCCGCAAGGGCAGATTCCACGCGGGGTGTGGGTGCTCGGCTTTGTCAGCCTGCTGATGGATATTTCCTCGGAAATGGTGCACAGCCTGCTGCCGCTGTTCATGGTCACCGCCCTCGGGGTGAGTGCCCTTACCGTCGGCCTGATCGAAGGCCTTGCCGAGTCGACGGCGCTGATGGTCAAGGTCTTCTCCGGCGCACTGAGCGATTACCTCGGCAAACGCAAGGGGCTGGCGTTGTTTGGTTACGCCCTTGGCGCGCTGACCAAACCCTTGTTCGCCATCGCCCCCGGCGCCGGCCTGGTGCTCACCGCGCGCCTGCTCGATCGCGTCGGCAAGGGCATACGCGGCGCGCCGCGCGACGCCCTGGTGGCCGACATCACGCCGGCGCATTTGCGCGGCGCGGCCTTCGGCCTGCGCCAGTCGCTTGACACCGTCGGCGCCCTGCTCGGCCCGCTGCTGGCGGTGGGACTGATGCTGCTCTGGGCGGATGATTTTCGCGCCGTGTTCTGGGTGGCGGTGATTCCGGGCCTGATGGCCGTGGGCCTGCTGTTCTTCGGCCTGCGCGAACCAGAACGCGCGCCGGCGGCAAAGCGCAGCAACCCGATCCGCCGCGACAACCTCAAGCGCCTCTCCCCCGCCTATTGGTGGGTGGTGGCCATAGGCGCGGTGTTCACGCTGGCGCGCTTTAGCGAGGCCTTCCTGGTGCTGCGCGCCCAGCAAGGCGGCATCCCGCTTGCACTGGTGCCGCTGGTGATGGTGGCGATGAACCTCATTTACGCGCTGTCGGCCTACCCGTTCGGTAGATTGTCCGACCGCATGAGTCACCCCCGGCTGCTGGCCATCGGGCTTGTCGTGCTGTTTGCCGCCGACCTGGTGCTCGCCAGCAGCAACTACTGGACGGTGGTGCTCGGCGGCGTTGCCTTATGGGGCGTGCACATGGGCATGACGCAGGGCCTGCTCGCCACCATGGTGGCCGACACCGCGCCGGCCGACTTGCGCGGCACCGCCTTCGGCTTTTTCAACCTGGTGAGCGGCGCGGCCATGCTCATCGCCAGCGTACTGGCCGGATGGCTGTGGGACGGCATGGGCGCCGAGGCGACCTTTTACGCTGGCGCGCTGTTTTGCGTTCTCGCGCTGGCCGCATTGATGCGCCGGCCTCTGTCGCAGACTTAGGCAGGGGTGCTCTGCGGTTATCGAACACCAAACCCTCCGACACCAACAGTCAATTGGGTCGTTCGCCGGTCTACAAGATTCCCAATTAATGGGAATTATGCAATAGCAGCGCTGTCTTTTTTGCAGAATACCGCAATCGCCTTGACAAGCTCCCACCCGGTGTCTACCCTGATTCGGTGAACCAAGCGCCTATTCCCGAGAGCCAACGCCTGCCCGTTGCCGTGCTGACCGGCTTTCTTGGCAGCGGCAAGACAACCCTCCTCAACCGGCTCCTGCACCACCCGGAAATGGGCGATGCGGCGGTGATCGTCAACGAGTTCGGCGAAGTGGGCATCGACAACGCCCTTATTGAGGCGAGCAACGAGGACATCGTCCTGCTGCCCTCGGGCTGTCTTTGCTGTACCGTGCGCGGCGATCTTGTCAATACGCTGCGCGATCTGTCGATGAAACGAGTACTCGGTGCGGTCCCGCCTTTTCGGCGGGTGATCATCGAGACGACCGGGCTGGCCGATCCGGCACCGATCATCCATACCCTAATGACCCTGCCGGTGACGCAGCGCTACCGGCTTGACGTGGTGCTCACCACCGTGGACGCCGTCAACGGCGAGGCGACGCTGAACCGCTACGCCGAGGCGCTTAAACAGGCTGCCGTGGCAGACCGGCTGCTACTTACCAAAACCGATCTTGCGACGCAGGGCGCAGCAGAGTCGCTGCTTGCACGCCTCAAATTGCTGAACCCCGCGGCACCGGTTGCGCTGGCCGATGACAGCCTCGCGCCCTCAAGGTTGTTCGACACCGCGCTGTACGACCCGGCGACCAAGACCGTCGACGTGCAAAACTGGCTGCGCGCCGAGGCCTACTCCGGACACGCAACACGCGCCCAAGAATTGCAGCAACGGCATGCCGACGGAATCGACTCATTTTGCACGATCATCGACGAACCCCTCGAATGGCGCCACGTCGCCGCCTGGCTCGATCTGCTGGCCGGGCACCGTGGTGAACGGCTGTTGCGGGTGAAGGGGATTTTCAACGTGCGTGATGTCGCGGGGCCGATCGTTATCCACGCCGTACAGCACCTGTTTCATCCGCCGGTGCAGCTCGAACACTGGCCGGATGCGGACCGGCGCTCGCGGGTCGTTTTCATCACCCGGGACCTGCCGCGCCACATCATTGAAGAAACCCTGGCAACGCTGCGGCAGGCGCATTGCGCCGGCGCACCATCCCTCACCCCAAACTGATCCCTTATCGGAGCTGGAAAAAATGGAACTCGACACCCTCATCAGCAACGCCCTCATCATTTCCGCCGGGGGCCGCCAGAACGGCAGCATCGGCATTCTTGCGGGCCGCATCGCCGGCATCTACGCGCCGGGCTCTGAACCGCCGACGAAGGAGCGCATCGACGCCGCCGGAAAGGCAGTGCTGCCGGGTGTAATCGACATGCACAGCCACCACCGCGAGGGGTCGCTGCCCGGATTCGAGTACAAGGACACGATCTACAGCTCGACGCGCCAGTGCGCCGCCGGCGGCGTGACCACCTCGGTGGGCATGCCCAACGTCACCCCGCCGCCAAATTCCCTCGAGCTGCTGCAGAGCCAGTTCGCGATTTACCAACGCGATGCCATCGTCGACTGGAACTTTAATCCGGCGCCGACGCTGCTCGACGAGGTGCCGGCGATGGCAAAGACCGGTATCGGAGCATTCAAGATATTCATGGTCGTCGATACCGGCCGCAACTATCCGCACATGCCCGGTATCGGTGTGCACGATCATGGCAAACTCCTGTCCATCATGGAGGCGTGCGCCGCACAGAACGTACCGCTGATGGTGCACCCGCACGACCAGGCGCTGATGGATCAGATTGAGCAGAAATTCTGGGCGCGCGGCGAGCGCGACGCACTGGCCTATGCCAAGGCGTACGCCGCGCACGACGGGGTCATCTGGGAAACAGCCATCTCAACATTGCTGCGACTGCAAAAGGCCAGCGGCGTGCACCTGCACATCCTGCATACCCAGACCGCAGGCAGCGTGGATCTGATCCGGCGCGCCAAGATGGCCGGCCAGCGCGTCACCTGTGAGATCAACCCCTGGGCGCTGTTCCTGGGCTGCAGTTGGGCGGCGGTCGAGCGCCTCGGGTCCTACGCCCTGTCCTACTGGGTGCCCGAGAAGAACACGCCCGATCTGTGGGGCGGGCTGAACGATGGCACCATTGATATCGTCGCCACCGATCACGCACCGCACACCCGCGAGGAAAAGGAAATAGGCTGGAAGGACGGATGGAAAGCCCATACCGGCACGCCATCGACGCAGTTCTACCTGAGTTTGCTACTCAACGCCGCATCACAAGGCAGGATTTCGCTCGAGCGCTTGGTCGAGGCAACCTCGACGGCACCGGCGCGGATTTTCGGCCTGGTCGACAAGGGCGAAATTCGCGTCGGTGCTTTTGCCGATCTGGTGATGGTCGATCTTGGCGCCGAAATGGTCATCCGTGACGAAGAGGTGCTGAGCCTCACCGGCTGGACGCCGTATGCGGGTGAAAAGGTCAAGGGCGTTCCGGTGATGACCATCGTGCGCGGACGCACGGTATATGTCGACGGCAAGGTGGTCGGCGAAAAAGGCTGGGGCAGGCAGGCCATGGCGAAGTATCCCGACAGCACGGCCGCAAAACACGTGGCGTGAAGCACCCGCAGTGAAAGCGTTTTTCGACTGGCTGGAGAGCGACCTGCGCGGTGCCGGGACGGCACGCATCGCGCTTTCGCTTGCGGTTTTCTTTATCGCCTGGCAATTGCTGGCGCTGATGGTCACAAATACGATGATCATGGCGCCGCCGCTTGCGGTATTCAAATCGCTTTGGGCGGAAGCGCAAAGCGGTGCCATGTGGAAGCACGCCTTTGCCACGGTCGGTGTGGTGCTGATTTCTTTTCCGGTCGCGGTGGTGCTTGGCGTGCTGATCGGACTGGCGCTGGCGTCGAGCCGGTTGATGACCCTCACCGCCGGCCCGTTGCTCACCGCGATGTACTCGGTGCCAGTGGTTGCCCTGGCGCCGATCTTTGTCGCCTGGCTCGGCCTCGGGCTCGCCTCCAAATTCGTCATCGTCGTGCTGGTGGCCATTTTCCCGGTAATTGTCTCGACCGAGGTTGCACTGCGCTCCACCGAAGCGCATCTGATCGAGGCGGCGCGCTCGTTCAACGCCAGCCGCATGCAGATTTTTACCACTGTCACCTTCCCGTTTGCGGTGCCCTTCATCGTCGGTGGTGTGCGCGTTGCCTGGGCGCGCGCACTGGTCGGCGTGGTGGTCGCGGAATTCTTTGGAGCATTCGCCGGATTCGGCTTCGCGATCCTCGCGGCGGGCCAGACCTTCGACACGCCGGTGCTGCTGGGCTATGTGTTCGTGCTCGGCATCATGGGACTCATCGGCAGCGTGCTGCTGCGCGCGCTGGAGCGGGGGCTCGCGCCGTGGCGTGAGGAACTCGGCCAATGAGCGTGCCCATTCTCGAAGTACGCGGCGTCAGCAAGACTTTCCGGCGGGCCGGACAGCCATCGGTGGAGGCGCTTTCACGCATTGACATGAGCGTGGCCCGCGGCGAGTTTGTTTCCATAGTCGGTGCCAGCGGCAGCGGAAAATCGACACTGGTTCGCATCATCGACGGCCTGATGCCGCCCAGCTCGGGCGAGGTCCGCGTCGAGGGCGAACATGTAACCGCCCCCGGCCCCGACCGCGCCGTGGTGTTCCAGCAGGACTCGCTGCTACCGTGGAAATCGGTGATGGACAATGTCATGTATGGCCTGCGCATCGCCGGTGTTGCGTACACCGAAGCGCGGGGCAAGGCGCAGCACTTCATCGACCTCGCAGGCCTGACCGGTTTCGAGACGCACTACCCGCACCAGCTATCTGGCGGGATGAGGCAGCGCGTCAATGTCGCGCGGGCATTGGCGGTGGGGCCGAAAATACTGCTGCTCGACGAGCCTTTTGCGGCACTCGATTCGCAGACGCGGGAGATAATGCAGACCGAGCTGCTGAAAATATGGAACGCCGAGAAAAAGACCGTGATCCTGATCACCCACCAGATCGAAGAGGCGGTATTCCTGTCCGATCGGGTGGTGGTGTTCAGCGCCCGGCCCGGCACGGTCAGGGCCTCAATCAACATCGACCTGCCACGGCCGCGCACACTTGAAATGAAACGTACCGTCGCCTTCACCGCCCACGTCGACCGTATCTGGAAACTGATCGAGCACGAGGTACGCAGCGCCATGGGCCTGTCGGCCCTGCCCTGAACGGGGCGCCGCCCGGGGCTACATGCCTTTTATTGCGCGCTCGTAATAGCCCAGGTCGAGGTAACGCTCGGGCGGCGGCGGATTGCCGCCCCACTGGCCCTCGATTTCAGCGCGCAGCTTGAGCACGTTTCGAAAGCCCTCAATATCGACTTGAGCATCCCGGGCGAAACCGGTCGCCGGATGGGTGGCAATGTCATAGGACTCGCGCGCGATATCAACCGGCAGTTTCAGCCGATCGGCCAGCAGCGCGATCGCCGCCTCGCGGTTGGCCGGCATCAATGCCCAACGCAGGCCCTCCACATAGGCCTGGATGTAGCGCGTCAGCGTGTCGGCATTGGCCGCCGGCCAATTGCGCAACGTGAAGCCGGTGGTGGAAAGGTAGGGTCCGATCATGTCCACCGCCACGCCCATGTCCTTCAAGCCGGCGCGGCGCGCCTGGATTGAAAACGGCAGGTTGAGCATGGCTGCGGCGTAGTTTTTTTCCGCCTGCATGCCCTCCAGGCGGAAACGCGTCGCCCCGACCGGTTTTACCTCGTAGTCGCCGCGCTTCAGCCCACTCAGGGCGAGCGCCTTGTACAACATGATGGCAAAAGCCGTGTTCGGCGCATCGACAATGACGGTGCGCCCCCGCAGTTCGGACAACGCGCCAATACCGGGCTGCACGAACAGGTTATTGAACCCGTTGTCCCCGCCCATCAGCACCACGATGTCCACTTTGGCCAGTTCGGCCATGGCCACGGCGTTGTCCACCGAGGTATGCACAATCTGGTAGCGCCCGGCAGCGAGGCCGTCGCGCAGCTCCTGCGAGTTGGGCGCAACATGCATCTGCACCGCGAGTCCGCGGCGCGAAAAATAGCCCTGCGACTGCGCCGCGAAAAGCGGAAGGTTCTGAACTCCGGCAAAAACCATCACGTCAAGCTTGGTGGCGGCCGGCTGGGCAAAGACGAAACCCGCCACGATCAGCATCGGCACGCAGACCAGCGATCTTACAAAACCCCTCAGTCTTTGACGATTGTTCATCACGGCTTCCCTTTCATTCGGAAAAATCGCCGACAGTGATTCGACTGCCTCCGGACTCGTGACCGCCTACTTTCCGTCCAGAAAGCTGCGGTCGAAATAGCGGTTGAGCTCAAACGGCTTGCGCGGTGCCGGCCCCGCTGCAATCGCATCATCGATGGCCATGATGTTCTGCAACCCGGCAGCGGTCACCATCAGGTCGCGTGGGATGGCTTTTTGATCAACAACGACGAATTGGTAGGAGGCATCGGCCACATCCGCCGCGCCCTTCGTATAGGTCGCAAGAATTCTGCCGGCTTCGGTACGGTTGGCGGCGTTGTTGATCCATTCTGCAGCATCGCGCAGGGCTAGCGTAATCGCCACCGCCGCCTTGCGGTTTTTCTGCGCCCACGCGGTGTTAACGATTAATGGAGTCTGCACGTAGGGTAGCTTGTAGACATCGAGAATCTTCATGTTCTCGCGTTCACCAAGCGTGTCAAAGGGCGCCAGCATCAGCGCGCCCTGAACCTGCCCGGCCTTGAGCGCGACCAGGCGGTCGCGTGAATTGGCGATCGAGACCATCTGCACGCCACGCGGATCAACTTTGAGATTTTTCAACTGATAGCGCAACAGGTTCGCCGTGCCACCCTCGACCGCCCCGGCGGTAACCGGTTTCCCGGCGAGTTCAGCGGCGGTTTGGATACCCGGTGCACCCATCAGGCGCAGTATCGTATGGCCGAGCACGGCACCGGTGATGATGACCGGCGCACCCTGGTCGATCGCGCGAATGACCACATCACCGAGTGAGACGCCTGCGTCCACACTCCCCGTAGACACGGCCTGCAGCAGCACCGGACTTGATGCCGTCTGCAACACTTCAACGGTGATGCCGCGCGCCGCGTAAAATTTACGGTCCTCGGCAATCGCGTGCAACCAGAGCAGGGCGCTTGGGGCGAGCACTGCAAGCTTCACTGTTTCGAGTCTGGCTTGCGCCAGCGCGGTACGGGTACCCGTCCCGAGCAGGACTGAAAAACACAGGAGTAACACGACAGCTTTGCGCATCGTCCTCGCCTCCAAAAAAATTTGTATTGATTGAAAATGATGCTAGCACAGTTTTTCCAGCCGGCGGATAATCATCACATGATACGGGAACAGATTTTTCAAATACCCGGAATTCGGGTGCTCGCAGTTTGAGTCAGATCAGCAG